>Ga0209555_10000090_pt1 | contig 74824 bp, 66 predicted proteins | sample SaaInl85LU_5_DNA_FD_184643 | JGI IMG/M metagenome (GOLD analysis project Ga0209555, IMG submission 184643) | Marine microbial communities from expanding oxygen minimum zones in the Saanich Inlet - ESP_85LU_5_DNA (SPAdes) (version 2) | ecosystem: Environmental > Aquatic > Marine > Intertidal...
CTGAGATGTATTGGAATATAATACCAAGCATCAATAACCAGTGCCAAATTCGAGTGTAAGGATCCCATGTTTGCATATTGTTTATCCTCTTAAATTACATCCATGCTTTTGCTTCAGACTCTACTTTATATAATACATAGTCATAGATTGTCTTAGCATGATCTTGATCAATCATAGGAATATGATAACTGCCCGATGCTAAGTAAATTTTAAGCGAAGCTAATTTATTTTGTTCCATGAAATAACTTTGGGAAAAGGTGATTTTTTGAATTTTAGTAATAGGTAAACAATACTTATCACGTCCTAATAACCCTTTTTGAATATACAAGTACGTCTCATTAATTTGATAACCCCAGCGCAGCCAGCGGCCATATACTAATACTGCTAACACAAAGAATACGGCAATAGGCACCATGGGTGATAAACCCTCATTATAATAACTTGAATAGCTCAGTACACCAGTGATTGGGATCACAATAAAGCTTACATAACGAATAATAAAGCGCTTTGATATCGCCATGAAATCCGTGTTATGTAAATTATGACTAGGAAATACATGCTCAATAATATCTCGACATTCATAGGCAAAAACCGAAGGAACTAATAACTTTGAAGTATCATTGCCACCAGCATTCATACTCGAAATTTGCGCATTAAGTTGGTCTAGTCTCAGGTTAATACGACCAAATACAATATCTAACAGGTCTTGTTTCATTAATGCAATTTGGATGCGAGATAATGGGACACTGACCTCATGCTTTGTAATCAACCCACTTCTACGGATGTACTTATCATGGGTACGGGATAATGTGTAGCCGTAAAACATAATGATGGCACCGATTATCGATAATAGGGTCATTAAGCCAATGACTAATAATAATAAAGAAATCGCCCATACACCAATTTGCCAAGCGGGGTCATTATCCAAGTGAGCTTGAATATCGATACCCATTCCCTCTAATTTTTCTCCTGCAAATGAAAAAATATCGTCCACAAATGGGGCAAGAGCAGCTAACAATATATAAAGACGATTGGATGTGATCCCATGTAGGATTAAATCACCAATACTACGGGTGTTTTCAACCACTTCATCTGATGCTGCTGTGGAATTGTCTGAGTCTAATTGGTATTCATTGTTAACATCAAATGATGAAACCGTATTCGTGCTGTTTGATTTATATTCATTTATTTCTATTTGTAAGGTTTTCGCGAAACTCAAAGGCAACGCTATTAGGCGAGCTTCTTGGTTAAGTGAGCCACCAGAATCAAATGCCATACTAGAAAAGTTAAAAATTCGATAATAAAACGGTTGTTCGATTTTGACATTCTGGATCCGATTAAACGGGAGGTTGACGTGTTTCTTAGAAAAAATACCACTTTTAACTTCCACTGTGCCTTCTGAGAGTCGATAACGAAATACCACAAACGACCAGATTGAGAAAAACGTGATTATACTGAGTAACACACCAATAATAGAAGCTGCTATCCAAGGGTTTGCTTGGATTTTATCCCACAAAACAAACAAGGCAGGTAACATGTAAAAGATATTGTTTAATAAAATAACGAATAGTTTTTCAATATAATAAAGAATAGCCAGTGGTGAGACGCGATGCCACCTGTTGTTATTTTCAGTGATGGTGTCTATTGTTTGTTGAGGAACGGATGAGTTATCCATGGTGCTGCATTTCCTTATGGGCAAGGATCTGATTACGAATACTGTTGGCTGTTTCTAATGCTAAACCTGGAATTTCAAAGGTTTGTGATATGTCACCTGCGCTATAAACGTGAAGCTTAGCCAATCCTACTTTTCTATCTATAGGTCCACGTTTTACTTCAATATGTTGAATACGGCAAATAGGCTGAGTGATAATGTTTTTAAAAATAAGCCCTTTGAATAAGGTGATATCTTGCTCTCTGACACAATAGCCTTTTGCTTTTTCTGCAAAGTATTTAAATAGAATTAGCAATCCTATTATGATACTGGCTCCCATAATAATATTAATGGTGATGTCTCGACCACTTTGTGGCACAGGCCAAAATGGTTGCATCAATACACATAGCGCTAACATCAATAATACCGCCCAAAAAGTAATACTCACTGCAGTAGTGACCATTGCATAACAATCAGCCAAGTGTGTTTTGGTGGGAGATTCAATCTTAGAATGATCAACATTTAAAATAGAGTTGGTGAAAACGGTACTCATAAAATATCCTATCTTTTATTTGTTCAATTACTATAAACGTGGTTTTTGCGTTTTTGAACTGACCTAACGTACTGATAATGCTACTATGACATAAATCAAAAATGTTTGAGCAGCACAAGTTCAATTAAATTGTAAATTTATGTTTAGTAGGTAAAAAATGTTACAGATCGGGATATTAGGTGCAAGTGGCAGAATGGGTCGTAATCTCATAGATGCTGTTACCCAAGACACACAAACGCGATTACATAGCGCAGCTGTCCGCGCTGAATCGCATTTTTTAAATGCCGATGCCGGCGAGCTTGCAGGAATTGGTAATATTGGTATCCCTTTGCAAACACAATCTTCTATTGTTTATCCTGAATGTGATGTGCTGATAGACTTCACATTACCGGATGCGTTGGCTGCAAATTTGGAATTAGCGATTGCTAGTCAGACGGGTATTGTGATTGGTACTACTGGGTTAAATGACGCTCAATTAGCACTCTTAGATAACGCCGCAACACAGATCCCAATTGTATTTGCAGCTAATTATAGTGTGGGTGTGAATTTGCTTATTAAATTATCTCAGCAAACTGCAAAAATCATGGGAGATACTGCTGATATTGAGATCATTGAAACACATCATCGTCACAAAATTGACGCACCTTCTGGTACTGCGCTTGCATTAGGCCATGGGATTGCAGACACATTAGGGCGTGATTTAAGTACCGATGCTGTTTATGGTAGAGAAGGGCACACTGGTGAGAGACCACAGCAACAAATCGGTTTTGCCACGGTAAGAGGGGGTGATGTAGTGGGTGATCATACCGTTTTATTTGCAGAATTAGGTGAGCGTATTGAATTAACACATAAAGCTTCAAGTCGCATGACGTTCGCAAAAGGTGCAGTACGAGCCGCTAAGTGGCTTGCCAATAAGCCTAATGGATTATATTCAATGATGGATGTCCTTTCATTGAATGATTTATAAAAGCACAATAATGATATCTGTTGGTATCACTGGATTATTAATAGCAGTAAAATGAACACATAAAGTAATCTATATTGATTACTTTTGTTAGTATAAAGTGCTGTTTTTATAGGTTTTGTTAGTAAATTTGTGAATAAAGGCTATTTTCCATAATTTTCACTAATCTGGTGGACGAATATTCATATTACCTATATAATTCTTTTAATTTGCCTGATGTAAGTAATGCTTATTCATGGACAGGAAAAAGCTTTCAGTGCAAAGAACTGTAGACGGGATGTACACGCAGTGTATAGGCATCCCGTTTTTTGTATATGTAATTTAATATTACATCTAGTTTTCCTACCTGGAGGTTGACTTGGCTCATTCTGCCCTATTGGTGTTAGAAGATGGTTCTGTATTTAAAGGTACCGCATTTGGTGCTGAAGGTTTCGCTGTTGGTGAAGTAGTTTTTAATACTTCGATGACAGGTTATCAAGAAATTCTGACCGATCCATCTTACGCTGAACAAATTATTACCCTTACTTATCCTCATATTGGCAACACCGGCACTAATGCTGAAGATGTTGAAGCCAATCAAATCTTCGCCAAAGGCCTAGTCATTCGTGATTTACCGCTAATTGCGAGTAATTTTAGAAACGAATCTTCACTTTCTGATTATTTAAAAGCGAATAATATTTTAGGTATTGCTGATATTGATACCCGACGATTAACGCGAGTATTACGTGAAAAGGGTGCTCAGAACGGTTGTATCGTTGCTGGAGAAGCCCTAACTGAAGCGCAAGCGTTAGAACAAGCAAAAGCTTTCGGTGGATTGAAAGGTCTCGACTTAGCGAAAGAAGTGACTTGTAAAGAAGTGCATGAGTGGAATGACAGCACATGGGTGTTAGGTGATGGATATCATAATGATCAACAAAACTTACCATTTCATGTCGTTGCCTATGATTTCGGCGCTAAACACAATATCTTACGTATGTTGGTAGAGCGTGGTTGTCGTTTAACAGTTGTGCCAGCGCAAACAACAGCTGAAGATGTTTTAGCATTAAATCCTGATGGCGTATTTTTATCAAATGGTCCTGGTGATCCTGAACCTTGTACATATGCGATTTCAGCGATTCAAACATTGCTTAAACAATCTATCCCTATGTTTGGTATTTGCCTTGGTCACCAATTACTAGCATTAGCCAGTGGCGCGCAAACTGAAAAAATGAAGTTTGGTCATCACGGTGCGAACCATCCAGTAAAAGATTTGAAAAATAACGTGGTTATGATTACTTCACAAAATCATGGTTTTGCGGTAAATCAAGATAGCTTACCAGAAAATATTGAAGTGACTCATGTGTCGCTATTTGACCAGTCACTTCAAGGTATTCATTTAACCGATAAGCCAGCGTTTAGTTTCCAAGGCCATCCAGAGGCGAGTCCAGGTCCTCAAGATGCAGCCGGGTTATTTGACCACTTTATCGAGTTAATCAAGCAACATAAGCAATAGGAAGAACAATGCCAAAGCGTACTGACATAAAAAGTATTCTCATTATCGGGGCAGGCCCTATTGTAATAGGTCAAGCGTGTGAGTTTGACTATTCAGGAGCCCAAGCCTGTAAAGCCCTTCGTGAAGAAGGCTATCGAGTAATTTTAGTTAACTCGAATCCAGCGACGATTATGACTGATCCAGAAATGGCCGATGCAACTTACATTGAGCCGATTCACTGGGAAGTCGTTGAAAAAATTATAGAAAAAGAACGTCCAGACGTCATTCTACCGACGATGGGTGGTCAGACAGCGCTTAACTGTGCACTTGATTTAAATAAATTTGGTGTCTTAGAGAAATATAATTGCGAATTAATTGGCGCGACAGCTGATGCAATTGATAAAGCGGAAGATCGTGAACGTTTTGATAAGGCAATGAAATCAATTGGACTTGAGTGTCCTCGAGCGGAAATAGCCCATTCACTTGAAGAAGCTCATGAAGTGTCTAAACGAATCGGTTTTCCATGCATCATACGCCCATCATTCACGATGGGAGGATCTGGCGGTGGTATTGCTTATAATATTGATGAGTTTAATGAAATTTGTACTCGTGGTTTAGATTTATCTCCCACTTCAGAACTCTTGATTGATGAGTCCTTGATTGGTTGGAAAGAATACGAAATGGAAGTGGTACGTGATAAAGCAGATAACTGCATTATTGTTTGTACGATTGAAAATTTCGATCCAATGGGGGTGCATACCGGTGACTCGATTACGGTTGCTCCTGCACAAACCTTAACAGATAAAGAATTCCAGATAATGCGTAATGCAGCAATGGCAGTATTACGTGAAATTGGTGTTGAAACGGGTGGTTCTAACGTCCAGTTTGGTATTTGTCCAAATACAGGTCGTATGGTCATCATTGAAATGAACCCACGCGTATCGCGTTCTTCTGCGTTAGCTTCAAAAGCAACGGGTTTCCCGATTGCTAAAGTGGCCGCGAAATTAGCAATTGGTTATACCTTGGATGAGCTTGCAAATGACATCACTGGTGGTCTGACTCCTGCATCTTTTGAACCTGCCATTGATTACGTTGTGACTAAAATACCTCGTTTCAATTTTGAAAAATTTGCTGGTGCTAACGACCGCTTAACGACTCAAATGAAGTCTGTTGGTGAAGTCATGGCAATCGGCCGTAACCAACAAGAGTCACTCCAAAAAGCGTTACGTGGCCTTGAAGTCGGTGTGAATGGTTTAGACCCAATTCTAGATTTAGATGATCCAGAAGCTAAAAATATTTTGATTTATCAATTACGAGAGCCGGGTGCTGAACGCATATGGTATATCGGTGATGCCTTTAGAATGGGCTGGAGTGTTGATGAAATATTTGACCTGACGAATATTGATCGTTGGTACTTAGTACAGTTAGAAGAAATTATACAATTAGAACAATTGATTGAACGTATTGGTCTAGGTGCGATCGATGAAACCTTAATGCGTAATTTGAAACGTAAAGGATTCTCAGATGCTCGTTTAGCTGATCTAACGAAAGTTTCAGAAGATGATGTGCGTGATACTCGTCTAAAAATGAATATAAAACCTGTTTATAAACGTGTAGATACGTGTGCAGCGGAATTCTCTACATCGACTGCATATATGTATTCGACGTATGATGAAGAATGTGAGGCGCAACCATCAGATAAAGATAAAATCATGGTACTTGGAGGCGGGCCAAACCGCATCGGTCAAGGTATTGAATTTGATTACTGTTGTGTGCATGCTGCATTAGCTATGCGTGATGACGGTTACGAAACGATCATGGTAAATTGTAACCCTGAAACTGTCTCAACAGATTATGATACGTCAGATCGCTTATATTTTGAGCCAGTAACACTCGAAGACGTATTAGAAATCGTTCGCGTTGAACAGCCTAAAGGTGTCATTGTCCAATATGGTGGTCAAACCCCACTTAAGTTAGCTCGAGCATTAGAAGCTAACGGTGTCCCAATTATTGGTACTTCACCAGATGCAATTGATCGGGCTGAAGATCGAGAACGTTTCCAGCACATGGTCCATAAACTAGATTTAAAACAGCCTGCTAATGCAACTGTTTCTAATATGGAACAAGCATTAGAAGAAGCCGTTAAAATCGGATTCCCGCTCGTCGTGCGTCCTTCTTATGTATTAGGTGGTCGAGCGATGGAAATCGTTTATGACCTGAAAGACTTGAAACGTTACTTAAACGAAGCGGTAAAAGTCTCTAATGACTCACCAGTATTACTAGATCGTTTCTTGGATGATGCGATTGAAGTCGATATTGATGCGATTTGTGATGGTGAAAAAGTTGTCATTGGTGGGATCATGGAGCACATCGAACAAGCAGGGGTTCACTCTGGTGATTCAGCCTGTTCATTGCCACCACATTCACTCAGTGAAGAGATCCAAAATGTGATGCGTGCCCAAGTCAAAGCCATGGCCTTAGAATTAGGTGTTGTGGGTTTGATGAATACGCAATTTGCTGTGAAAGACGGCGAAGTGTATTTGATTGAAGTTAATCCACGTGCAGCCCGAACTATTCCATTTGTATCTAAAGCCACCGGTCGAGCTTGTGCGAAAATTGCAGCACGAGCAATGGCGGGTCAATCTTTAGCGGAGCAAGGTGTTGTGGATGAAATTATTCCACCGTTTTACTCTGTTAAAGAAGTTGTTCTGCCTTTCGCCAAATTCCAAGGTGTTGATCCTTTATTAGGTCCGGAAATGCGCTCCACTGGTGAAGTAATGGGTGTTGGCGATACATTTGAAGAAGCCTACGCTAAAGCAAATTTAGGCGCATCTGAGCCATTACCAAGTTCAGGTAAAGCATTATTATCTGTTCGTAATAATGACAAAGTTCGCTTGGTTGAACTTGCTAAATTGATGCAAGAAAAAGGCTTTAAACTGGAAGCGACTCGCGGTACTGCTTCAGCGTTACTAGAAGCTGGCATCCAGGATGTTGACGTAGTAAACAAAGTATCTGAAGGTCGTCCTAATATTGTTGATGCGATTAAAAATGGCGAATATGTATATATAGTCAATACGACTGAAGGCCGTCAAGCCATTACAGATTCGGTTTATATTCGTAAAGAAGCATTATTGAATAAAGCGACTTACACGACGACCTTAAATGCAGCTTTTGCCACAATCCAAGCAAAAGAAGCGGATGATAGAGCTCGTGTAACATCAGTTCAAGAGCTTCACCAACGTATTAAGTAATCGATAAGTCATCAACATCAGGTGACTTTAAGCATATAAACGATTATCATATGCAAAAATTTAGAACGTTTAAAAGTGCGCCTCAATGGCGCATTTTTTATCGGATATCAAAATAAATATATTAATGGAGCGAGAGCGATGACTCAATATCCTATGACTGCTCATGGAGCAGAAATGTTACGTGCTGAGTTACAAGAGTTAAAATCTGTGAAACGTCCAGAAATCATTACTGCTATTGCTGAGGCACGTGAGCACGGTGATTTAAAAGAAAATGCTGAATATCATGCTGCGCGTGAACAGCAAAGTTTTTGTGAAGGGCGTATCCAAGACATTGAAGGTAAATTATCTAACGCTCAAATCATTGATGTGACTAAGATGGAAAATACTGGGAAAATCATTTTTGGTACGACAGTCACATTGATCAATTGTGAAACTGATGATGAAATTACCTATAAAATTGTTGGCGATGATGAAGCGGATATTAAAAATAATCTGATTTCTGTTAATTCTCCCATTGCCCGTGGATTAATCGGTAAAATGGTTGATGATGTAGCGAATATTCAAACACCTAAAGGTGTAGTTGAATTTGAAGTAATCGAAGTACAGTACATTTAAATAGTGAAGGTATTTGCTTTGTGCAAATAATGTCTAGTGACTAACTTTACTGATACGGAAAAGGTGTAAACATACTATATGTTTACACCTTTTTTGCTTTTAAGTGAACAACTATCTATATGAGTCTCAATCACAAAGGATTTTGGTGATACAAGCATTTACATATATTCAACGGATATATTATTTAGACACGCGGTCCAATGCCATTTCAAGTGCTGCTGTGCGTGATTGGGTGAAATCTTCATCTCGTAAGCGTGTATGTAAACCCAGATTCTGTAATTTTTCTTTTGCTTTAGCAGTATTAACGACCACATAAACCGTTTTATTTTTATCTAACGCTTCTTCAATGACGTTTTCTAAGGATAAAGTGATGGTGTCATCTAATATTGAAACATCACTTAAATCGATAATGATTACATCGTGGTTTTCGATATTTTTACGTTCACGTGCTAATGCTTTTGATACACCAAAAATCATTGCGCCAGACAAGTAGAAGAATAACACCTTACCTTGAGCTTGATTTAATAAGCGACGTTGTTCCGGTTCTAGTGGGTTACGATCATCTACATCCGACATCGCTTTAATATTTTTAGATTGGCTGGCAGAGAGCTTTTCTATCGTAATGACATTAGCAATAAATACACCTATACCCACAGCTACTATAAGGTCGACAAATACAGTTAGTAGTAAAACTGCATACATAATGACAGTTGAATGACGAGAGACCCTGTGAGCGCGCTTTATGAAGCTCCAATCGAGGATGTCTACACCTACTTTTACTGCAATACCCGCTAATACTGCTAGTGGGATCATTTCAATCAACGATGCAGCACCAAATACTGCAATAACCAGTACTAATACACGTATAACACCGGATAATGCTGTTCGTCCCCCTGATTGAATATTAACAACGGTGCCCATAGTCGCACCCGCACCAGGTAAGCCGCCAAATAATCCTGACATGATATTACCTAAGCCTTGCCCAATAAGTTCTTTATTTGACTTGTGTTCGGTACGGGTCAAATTATCTGCGATCACAGAGGTTAACATCGAATCTATACAGCCCAACATGCCAAGCACAATTGCATCAAGTAACATAATTCTTACTTGGTCTTGAGTGAATGAAGGCATAATCATATTCGGTAGGGTAATATCAATTTCACCGATACGTTGAATAGGGTTAGTACCAATAGTAATAACTGAAACGAGACTGATAACAACCAGTGCTATTAATTGGGGGGGGATATTCTTTTTTATTTTTGCAGGAGTAAAAAATAAAATACATAACGTCAGACAAAATAGTAAAAGCTCTAATGTAACGATATTACTTAATAAATCCGGTAAGGAAACGAGTGTCCCTATTACGCCACCACTGGGTGCACTTTGCCCTAATGCAGGGGCGAGTTGCAAGATGATCAAGATTAAACCGATCCCTGACATAAACCCTGATACAACCGAGTAGGGCATAAGAGTGATATATTTACCTAATTTTAAAAAGCCAAATATGATTTGAAATAAACCAGCAAGCATCACCACAGTAAATGCCATTGCCATACCATTTTCTGGGTTCGCGGCGACTAACGACATAACAACGGCTGTCATGACAACAGTCATAGGGCCGGTAGGCTCAGAAATAAGTGTAGATGTGCCACCAAATAATGACGCAAATAAACCGATAATAATCGCACCATAAAGGCCGGCTTCAGCCCCTGCACCCGAAGCAACACCGAAGGTTAAAGCAAGCGGTAATGAGACAATAGCAGCGGTTAAACCACCTAAAGCGTCGCCTTTAAGATTATCGAAAGTTAGTCTATTGAGAGATAACATATTGTTTAAATTATTCTTTTTGGTGAATGTTTTTATTGTTTCAAGTCAGGCTAAGAATATCAAGCCCGACCACTTTAAGCTGAGTGATGCGATAATGCGCTATTATCTGTCGTGTTTTACCACAACCCCATCTTTAATCACCACTTGGATATTTTCTAATAAGGACAAATCGTTCATAACATCACCCTTAACTGCAATGATATCTGCCATTTTACCCTCATCGATGCTTCCGAGTAATGCGCTTTTGCCTAATAAGTTAGCTGGATGCATCGTAGCTGCTTGGATAGCTTCCATCGGGGACATCCCAAAGCGAACCATGCGAGTAAGTTGTCGTGCATTGTCACCATGAGGGTAAACACCTGCATCAGAACCGAATATCATTTTCACGCCAGCTTCATAAGCAGTAGTAAAACTGGTTCTTTGACGCTTACCTACAGTGCGTTCTTTAGCTAATGATTCCTCTAATATACCCGCTTTTTCACCTTCACCCAGAATATATTCAGTGACATAAATATCCATTGATAAGTACGTGCCCATTTCCTTTGCTAATGCAATCGCTTCTTCGTCTAAAAAACTCGCATGCTCAACAGAATCAACACCTGCTCGGATAGCATTCTTAATTCCATCTGTACCATGCGCGTGAGCGGCAACGGTTAAACCTCTCAAATGAGCCTCAGTAATAAGCGCTTGCATCTCTTCAAATGAAAATTGCTGTGCGCCAACTTTAGTCCCTTTAGATAAGACACCACCAGTCGCACAGAACTTAATAACATCAGCACCATACTTGATATTCTGACGGACCTTAGTACGGACAGCCCAAGGACCATCGGCAACGCCTTCAGATTTTGCCTCATACTCAAAGGGGAGAAGGTTATTATCACAATGACCGCCAGTTACGCCTATAGAGGGCCCAGATACATACATGCGAGGACCTAATACATCGCCATCATTAATGGCGTCGCGTAAAGCAACATCAGCATAACCAGGTGCACCCACATTTCGCACTGTAGTAAAGCCAGCCATTAATGTTGAGCGGGCATTTTTAACGCCAGTGATTGCACTGCGAGGCGTTGAAATTTTTAATCTACGATAGCCATGAACATTCGAGTCGGATGTTAAATGCACATGCATATCCATCAACCCAGGAAGTAAAGTGTGTCCAGATAAATCTAATACAGTAGCATCGTTTGGCACTGCTTTTGAACCTTGAGTACCCACATATTGAATCACATTATTTTCGATAATGACTAATGGACTGTCTAAGACTTTACTGTTGTTCACATCCACCAAAGCATCTGCTTTTATGACTGTCGTTGCTGCGTGAGAAAGAGATGAAATTCCTAGCGAAGCAGAAATAGTTAATGCTATTGCAAGCGAATGAAAGACACGATTATTTTTGCTTATCATTGTAGGTGTTCTCCAATTAAAATATAGATTTATTACGCTTTAAATGTTACGCGTAACCATTGAAAGGCCTATATATATGGCCATCCAGAAAAAACATATTATTACGTTTATGATATCACCAAAGCGGCGGTATAGGGTGTTATTGGTGTTGATTGTAACCTCATCGATTAACATACCTGATTCAAATTGAGGTAATTGAGATTGTATCCGACCCCGGTGATCGATGATACCTGTTATTCCATTATTGGTCACACGTAAAACGGGTAAACCGAATTCTAAAGCTCGCATCTGAGCTATTTGCATATGTTGATGAGGGCCATGTGAGTCACCAAACCACGCATCATTTGACACCGTAATAATGGCATGAGTATCTGGGGTAATGTTAGCGTGAATTTGTCTAGGGAACACAATTTCAAAACAGATTGCGGGTAGTAAATTAATACTGTTAGCAACCAAATTATCTTGTACGTATTGTCCTCTAGTAAACGAGGACATGGGTAAATCAAATATTGGTGCTAATCCTCTTAACCAATTTTCAAATGGAATAAATTCACCGATTGGTAATAAATGATGTTTGGCAAAGCGATTATTATGATTGTAATAATATTGTGGTTGTTTAAGGTTATTATCTTTTTTACCGAGGCTGATAAGCTGATTAAGTATTTCATTTTTACCCATATCATAATTAACAATCCCGGTGATTAATCCGGTATTTGTATAAAAGGCTTGTTGATCAAGTTGATATAAAAATAATTGTGCTTCGGATTCCAGTTTTGGAATGGCAGCCTCGGGCCAAATCACCAAATCGTTGTGCCATAACCCTTGGGACATGTTTAAATATTTATCCATGATAGGGCGGTCTAATTCAGGTAACCATCGCATAGACTGCTCTATATTGCCTTGAACAAGACCAACACTGAAGGTCTTTGGCTGAGCACCTGTATCAATGGGTTTAAAATACATTACGGCACTACTTCCCAAAACAAGAATAGCGACTATGCCACCATAGGCAAAGCGTGTGACGGAAGGTTGTGACACTGTTTGATGAAGCATCGATTGGATGCGTGAATGAATGATTACAGCTACACAGGAACTGAGCATTAGCATCACTGTGGTCAGTCCGGTTTCACCAATAACAGGAGCCAGATATGCAAAAGGGGTATGCAGTTGAGAATAGCCTAACGATAACCAAGGAAAACCAGTCAATATAACACTGCGAAAGTATTCCATAGCGCTCCAAGCGATTGGGGCGGTTGCAATAAAAGCGAGTAGACCAAAGCGATATTGGATCCAATGAACGAATTTGCCAAAACCCATCACAAATAATGCTAAATAACCGACCAATACCAACATCATCAGTATAGAAACAATCAGTGGCACCCCACCAAATTGGGCGATACTGACATGTACCCAGCTAATTCCTGCGCCAAACCATCCTAAGCCAAACAAAAAACTGATGCGCAAAGGCATAGATGTGCGCAGAAGTAGTACTAAAAATGCACATAATGAAAGGAATGTAATAGGATAATTAAAGGGGGCAAAGCTTAAGGTAAGTGACAACCCTAAGCTAAGGGACAATAGACCTTGAGACCAAGGATTATTGATCCTACCCATATTTAAGAATTGACCTCTGGTAAAGTAACTTTAAGCTGTTGAATGCGACGCTTATCAGAGTTAGTGATTTTAAATTCAATGTTATTGAGGGTGATTTTATCACCCGTTTCTGGCATATGACCAAAGCCTTTGAGTATAATCCCTGCAATGGTATCGGCATCTTCTTCGTTGAAGTTACTTTCAAAGAAGCTATTGAATTCACTTACAGGAGTGAGGGCTTTGACAGAGTATGTGTGCTTGTTCAGCGGACGAATACCATCGGTTTCTTGTTCATCAGCATCATGTTCATCTTCTATTTCACCGACTATGAGTTCAAGTATATCCTCGATAGTGACTAGCCCTGATACACCACCATATTCATCAACAACAATCGCCATGTGGTAACGTTGCTGACGGAAATCTTTGAGCAATACGTCCACGCGCTTTGATTCAGGTACAATGACCGCTTCACGTAGTATTTCTTTGAGTATAAGGTCTTTTTCTTGGTCAAACACATAGGCCAACAAATCTTTTGCTAATAATATGCCTTCGATGTGGTCTTTATCTTCTGAAATGACAGGAAAACGGGAGTGAGCTGATTCAATGACCTGAGGCAAAAGGGTATCGGCAGTGGCATTGATATCGATTGTAATCATTTGTGCACGTGGGATCATAATATCACGTACTTTCATTTTATTGACTTCGATGACGCCTTCGATCATTTCGCGTGTTTGTGGATTGATGACGTCATTGAGTTCGGCTTCGGTAATAACGTCAACAAGTTCTTCGTGATTTGTCGGTTCTGGGCTAAAGGTATCTTTCAGTTTTTCGATCCAACCTTTAGAAGCAGAACCGTTTGTAGAGTAGGGGTTATCATCGCTCATGGTGCGTTAATGTTCTCAGTTATGTAAAAGAAATAAGTAATATAGTGTATAAATTAATCAACTTGATAAGGATCGTCAATCCCTAATTCGTTTAATACTGCAATCTCATGGTTTTCCATGACTACAGCTTCATTATTTTCAATATGGTCAAATCCTAACAAATGCAAGGTACCATGCACTATTAGATGCTGATAATGGTGTATAAGTGATTTCTGTTGTTCTTTAGCTTCTGTTTTTACAACAGCGTCACAAATGATTAAATCACCAAGCAAGGTTGATTCAATAAAATCAGGAATTTCAGCCGGAAAAGACAATACATTCGTCGGCTTATCTTTATCGCGATAGGTGTGATTTAACGATTGTGATTCAACACTATCGACAAAGCGGATGGTTAATTCGCCGACAGAATCATTATGATTATTTAAGACGGAAGTGACCGTTTTGATTATGATGTCATCACTCAGCTGTGCTTGGGTTTCAGATAACTGAGATGGCTCACTTATCGCCCATTGTATATCAATATCGATATCTGATTTACTCACTAGCGTCTCGTTCTGCTTTGGCCGCGGCTTCAGCCGCTTTTTTTTCAGCGCGAATTTTTGACTGCATCTCATCATGTTTTTCGTATGCTTGCACAATACGAGCAACCACAGGATGGCGAACGACATCTTGAGCGTTAAAGAAATTAAATGAAATCTCATCTACTTCAGGCAATACTTCAATACTGTGTCTTAAACCTGAGCGTACACCACGGGGTAAGTCAATTTGTGTAATGTCGCCGGTAATCACAGCTTTAGAATTAAAACCAATACGGGTGAGAAACATTTTCATTTGTTCTGCGGTCGTATTCTGGCTCTCATCTAAGATAATAAACGCATCATTAAGTGTCCGACCACGCATATATGCTAAGGGGGCAATTTCTATCACGTTGCGTTCGATAAGTTTTTCAACTTTTTCAAACCCTAACATTTCAAATAATGCGTCATACAATGGACGTAAATAGGGATCTACTTTTTGTGACAAATCACCCGGTAGGAAGCCGAGTTTTTCGCCGGCTTCTACCGCTGGGCGAGTAAGCAGAATTCGACGAATATCCTGACGTTCCAAGGCATCTACTGCACAAGCAACCGCTAAATAGGTTTTCCCCGTACCTGCTGGCCCAATGCCAAACGTAATATCGTGATTAATAATATTGGCAACGTATTCAGCTTGGTTTGGGTTACGTGGCTTAACTACACCACGCTTCGTTTTTATATGAACTTGCTTTCCATAAGGATTATCATCTTCAGTGCTTTGTTCGAGTACACGTTGAGATTGGATAGCAAGATGAATATCTTCTGGATCGAGTTCTTTCATCTCACCCTTAACCGGGGCCGTTTCAACATAAAGTTGTGTGAGTAATTCACTTGCAATTTTTATTACATGTGCAGTGCCGATGAGTTTAAACACATTATTACGATAAGTGATTTCAACACCTAAACGGCGCTCAAGTTGTTTAATGTTATTATCATAAGGCCCACATAAACTGGCCAAACGCTTATTATCCTCAGGAGCTAATACAATTTCACTTACGTCTAAATTACTCAAAAATGCCTCGATTGGTTGTTAAAAATTAAGCTTGAGAAGCAGGAGTGACAATGTTCACCCCTAATGTTTTAGCTTGTTTTTGTAAAATACTTTGGGGTGAAACAGCAATACGTAATCCCATATCGGCTTCACGACGAATTACATTACCACGAAGGGAATTACTGTATACATCAGTGACTTTGACATCAACAAACTGACCAATCATGTCAGGAGTGCCTTCAAAATTAACCACGCGATTGTTTTCTGTTCGACCAGTTAATTCCATTGGGTTTTTCTTTGATGGCCCTTCAACCAAAATTCGCTGTTCCGTATCCATCATATTGCGCGCAATACGTTGGGCACTTTGATTAATCCGTTCCTGTAAAATCCATAAGCGTTGTTTCTTTTCTGCTTCGCTGACATCATCAGGCAAGTCTGCTGCAGGAGTACCAGGACGGGCAGAATAGATAAAACTAAAGCTTAAATCATATTCAATATCATTAATGAGTTTCATTGTGTCAGCAAAATCCTGTTCAGATTCACCAGGAAATCCAATGATAAAATCTGAAGACATGGAAAGATTAGGGCGAATTTTTTTCAACGCTCGGATTTTGGATTTATATTCAATGGCAGTATGACCGCGTTTCATCAAATTTAAAATTCGATCTGAACCACTTTGTACTGGAAGATGTAAATGATCCACTAACTCGGGAATTGACGCATAGGCTTCAATGATATCGTCAGTAAATTCAACCGGATGCGACGTGGTATAGCGAATTCGGTCAATACCATCAATTGACGCAATTAATTCAAGTAATTCTGCGAAGCGACAAATACTGCCGTCAAAATGAGGACCACGGAAAGCATTCACATTTTGCCCTAACAAATTCACTTCACGGACACCTTGTTCAGCTAACTGTGCGACTTCCAATAATACATCATCGACTGGGCGAGAGACTTCTTCACCACGTGTGTATGGAACAACACAGAACGTACAATACTTAGAACAACCTTCCATAATAGAGACAAAAGCACTCGGTCCTTCAGCCCGCGGCTCAGGTAAACGGTCGAATTTTTCAATCTCAGGGAAGCTAACATCCACAACACTTTTTGAACCACCTTTAATGTCTTTAATCATTTCAGGTAAACGATGTAATGTTTGTGGACCAAAAATAATATCTACATAAGGCGCACGTTGACGTATGTGGTCACCTTCTTGAGATGCAACACAACCACCCACGCCAATAATCAAATCCGGCTTATCATTTTTAAGGTTCTTCCAGCGACCTAATTGATGAAACACTTTTTCTTGGGCTTTTTCACGAATAGAGCATGTGTTTAATAAAATCACATCGGCATCTTCAGCCTCCTCGGCTAGCGTGTAACCGTGGGTTGCATCTAACAAATCTGCCATTTTTTCCGAGTCATACTCGTTCATTTGGCAGCCCCAAGTTTTGATATATAATTTTTGGCTCATGGATGGGCTTTCTGTCATTAATTATTATGTGCTATTTTAGCCTGATATTGAGCCAATGACTAGTGTTGCACGTAATTGGTTCTGCTAGCATAATACGGTTAATCATCTGCACATGTAATAAGTTTTGTGCACTACCAAGGAATTTCATGACTCACATTCAAACACAATACGTAGTGGTTGGTGGCGGTATGGTTGGAACCGCTATGGCACTTGGCTTAGCTCGTATGGATAAGCGTGTTGTGTTATTAGAAGCATTTCCAGCATCGCCATATGAATCGTCTCAAGTACCAGATTCACGAATGTCTGCACTTGCGCAAGCGAGTGTAGAGTTTTTAACCGATTTAGGAGCCTGGTCCGCTATTGAATCAAAACGTACACGACCATATACAGCTTTGGCTGTGTGGGATCATCCTTTAGCTCGCACCGAGTTTCATGCGCAAGACATTGGTGCTGATCGTTTAGGTGTATTCGTTGAAAACCGAATTACTCAGTTAGGGTTATCTGAAACATTATTGGGATATGAAAATTGTTCAATTATTCATGCCAAAGCCGTCACGAGTGATGCACGAACAGGTGTCGTAGTATGTGATAATGGGGTACAAATAAAAGCCCAATATATTATTGCGGCAGATGGTGTGCATTCAGGTATACGTAAGGCCGCAGAGATAGCGACACAAGGTTGGCAATATGGCCAGCAAGCCCTCGGCATCACGATCCAAACCCACTATGCAACCACCATTGCTGCTAAGACTGCTCAACAAATGACATGGCAACAGTTTACACCCTCAGGACCTCTCGCATTTCTTCCTATGCATGAGGATTATGCATCATTAGTATGGTATGACACGCCAGAACGAATCGCGCATTTAACCGCATTATCACATAGTGAATTGCATGATGAAATTGTGCAGCATTTTCCTAAAGAAGTCGGCGAATTTTCGGTATTAAATGCGACTTCATTTCCGCTTACTAGAATGCACGCCGTTAGATATATTAAACATAAAGTCACATTAATTGGTGATGCTGCTCATGCAATTAATCCGTTGGCTGGGCAGGGCGTGAATTTAGGCTTTCAAGATGTTAAATGTTTACTTGATGTAATTATGCGAGATGGCGATTGGATAAACGAATACGAAAAACCACGCCAGCGTGCTAATTTACTGATGATGAGTGCAATGGATGCTTTTTATGTCACTTTCTCTAATGATAATCCGTTACTCAAAGCGGTACGAAATGTTGGTCTATTTGCTGCTGATAAAGGCGGTAAACTCAAACATACAGTGATGAAAAAAGCGATGGGGATGTAATAGTATGACGATGATTTATATTTTAGCGATTCTTTTTGTATCACTGTTTGTCTTGGTAAAAATCTTAGAAAATTCAAAAATGCGGATATCGGAAGAGAGCAGCAGTAAGCTGAGTCGCTGGTTTATGCCGTTAGTCGGCGTTTTATTAGTTGTGCAACTAGTCATGATGGTGTTTCGTGACTAGCTGCTAACAACACAATAAAAGGATTATTTATTCCAAATCCCTTTTTCAGTATTTCCTTGGATTTCACAATCGCCATCTTTATATTCAATGGTTTCTTTGCGTTCTAGTTTACCGATATAGTCTCTGGTAATAGAGACAATAGTCGGTGTCATTAACACAATGGCTGTGATATTTATAACCGTCATTAAACCCAATGCCATATCAGCTGCAGCCCACACTTTAGGGAGTGCGGCCATCGAGCCCCATAAAATCATTAATAAATAACCGATTGTGTAACATCCACGACCTAACTTATTGTCAAGTTTAAACATATGCAGATTACTTTCTCCGTACGCATAATTAGCGACTACAGAAGTAAAAGCAAATAGTGCGATGGCGGCGGCAACAAAATCACTGCCATACTCACCTAAATGAAATTCCATTGCAGATTGGGTCAACCTGATCCCTTCCATTTGTTCTCCAGCACTTCCACCCGCGAGTAAAATAATAAAAGCAGTCGCCGTACATAAAATCATAGTATCCACGAATACGCCAAGCATTTGCACATACCCTTGCGACGCTGGATGATTTGGGTTGGGAGTAGCAGACGCTGCTGCATGAGGTACACTTCCCGAGCCTGCTTCATTAGAGTAAAGCCCACGTTGCACGCCATTCGCAATGGCTGCACCAAAAGTACCAGCTACCGCTTCTTGTAGGCCAAATGCTTGTAGTATGATATCGGCTAATACACCGGGTAATAAATCAATGTTAATGATCATAATAATGACCGCTACCGAGACATACGCTATCCCCATGAATGGCACAACCCACTGAGCAAAATTGGCAATTGCACGAAGGCCACCTACCACGATTAATGCCGCTAAAGCGATGATAACTAATCCGGAGTACAGCGTATCGACACCGTATGCATTATTGAGCGCATCAGTGATCGTGTTAGCTTGAACCGCTGAAAAAATGAATCCATATCCTAAAAATAAGCATAAAGAGAAGAGTACCGCTAACCAACGTTTTTTAAGTCCCTGTTGGATATAGTATGCTGGACCGCCACGGAATTCACCGTTGGCATCTTTGACTTTGTATAATTGCCCTAACACACTCTCAGCAAAGCCTGTAGCCATCCCTAAAAATGCAATAACCCACATCCAGAATATAGCACCCGCACCCCCCAGAGAAATTGCAACCGCAACACCGGCTAAATTACCTGTACCGACGCGAGCAGAAAGAGAAGTACATAATGCTTGGAAAGATGAAATGCCAGCTTTATCAGAGGTTGTAGAATGACGCATGATGCTAAACATGTGTGTGAAATATTTGATTTGGATAAAACCTAATTTCCACGTAAAGAAAATACCGCCTAATAACAGCATATAAATAAGGACTTGGCCTCGGCCCCATAGCACCATATTAATTGAATCGATGATATCGCTGATCATGGTTCACTCTTGTTGTCAGTAGTTTATATAAAAGGGTGATTGTATGATAAAAACACGGATAAACCCACTTTTAATAGGATCGCGTTTAATATTAAATAATACTTTGAATTGAGAAGAATGGCTGGGGTAGCAGGACTCGAACCTACGGATGGCGGGATCAAAACCCGCTGCCTTACCAACTTGGCTATACCCCAACTGAAAAGATAATAAATAAGAGAGGAATGGCTGGGGTAGCAGGACTCGAACCTACGGATGGCGGGATCAAAACCCGCTGCCTTACCAACTTGGCTATACCCCAACAATGGTGCGGAAGGAGAGACTTGAACTCTCACGCCGTGAAGCACTGGAACCTAAATCCAGCGTGTCTACCAATTCCACCACTCCCGCACGGAGTTTCTCTTATTTACTTCTACAAGAGAAATAAATGGTGGCTAAGGCGGGATTCGAACCTGCGACCCCATCATTATGAGTGATGTGCTCTAACCAACTGAGCTACTTAGCCACTTACTAAACGAACATAAGATGCTCGTTGAAGCGGGGCGTATTATGCTTATTGTGACTGCACGCGTCAACACTTTTTTAGAGAAAACTCACATTTTGTGTTAACTTTGAACAAAATGCACATTTAGCACACAAATCCGGTAATGCAAGCATAAAAAACGGACCTTCAGGTCCGTTCTAGTAAAGCTTTAAGTAAAATAGCTACACGCTTATTTATACGTTAAATCTAAAGTGGATCACATCACCATCTTTGACGATATATTCTTTACCTTCTAAACGCCATTTACCTGCATCTTTTGCACCCGCTTCACCGCGACCTGCGATATAGTCGTCATACCCAACGATTTCAGCGCGAATAAAGCCTTTTTCAAAATCAGTATGAATTTTACCGGCCGCTTGTGGCGCAGTTGAGCCTTCAGGGAAGGTCCAAGCACGAACTTCTTTAACACCAGCAGTAAAATAAGTTTGCAATGTTAATAGCTCATATCCACTGCGAATAACACGATTTAGACCCGGCTCTTCAAGACCCATCTCGTCCAAGAATTCGGCTTTATCTTCATCATCCAGTTCTGATATTTCTGATTCAATCGCTGCACATACTGCTACGACAACTGCATTCTCTGCTGCCGCGATTGCTTTGACTTTATCAAGTAACGGATTATTTTCAAATCCATCTTCAGCTACGTTGGCAATATACATAGTTGGCTTGATAGTGAGATAATTCATGTAACTAATTGCTGCGAGTTCTTCTTTTTCCAAAGACACAGAACGTAACATCTCACCTTCATCTAAATGCGGTTTGATTTTTTCTAGTACTTTCATTTCAAATTTAGCATCAGCATCGCCACCTTTAGCACGTTTACCGACACGTAATAGAGCTTTTTCAGTGGTTTCTAAATCGGCTAACGCCAACTCAGTATTAATGACTTCAATATCATCAGCAGGTGATACGGCGCCAGATACGTGAACGATGTTTTCATCATCAAAACAACGTACTACATGGCCAATGGCATCTGTTTCACGAATGTTTGCTAAAAATTTGTTACCAAGACCTTCGCCTTTAGATGCACCTGCAACTAACCCTGCAATATCAACAAATTCCATGGTCGTAGGAATAATTTTTTGAGGATTAACAATCTCAGCAATCGCATCAAGGCGCAAATCAGGTACTGGTACGACACCGGTATTGGGCTCAATAGTACAAAAAGGGAAGTTAGCTGCCTCTATGCCTGCTTTAGTTAATGCATTGAATAGGGTTGATTTGCCTACATTAGGTAGACCGACGATACCACATTTAAATCCCATGAGAATTGATCCTGTTCTAAGGTGCTGAAAAACTGTGCAGTCGTTGTTGTGCTGCAACTAAATCTTCTTTGATTAATATTTCGGTACTGCGGATTGATTCATCAATGGCAGCATCTATTTGAGCTTGTTCTGTAGCGGGTGCTTTACCTAAAACATAGCCGGTCACTCGGCTTTTATGCCCTGGATGACCTATACCAATGCGTAGGCGAAGAAAATCTTTTTGATTGCCCATACGCGATACAATATCGCGGATCCCATTTTGACTAGAACTACCGCCAACTTTGAATTTGGCAATACCAGGCGGGAGATCGAGTTCATCATAAGCGACTAAAATGTTTGCTACCTCAATTTTATAGAATTGTGCAATGGCAGCAACAGATTGGCCACTCTTATTCATATAGGTAGTAGGATAGAGCAGGCGCACATCACGTCCAGCGATGTTTGTTCGGCCGGTAAGACCAAAGAATTTGCTTTCAGGTTTTAAAGTACAAGAAAAGGTGCGTGCTAAAGAAGAAACAAACATTTCACCCGCGTTGTGGCGAGTATTTTGATATTCGGGGCCTGGATTACCCAGACCCACGATAAGACGTATATCCGTCAACGCAAATTATTCCGCGTCAGACTCTTCGTCTGCAGCTTCATCGGCTGCTTTGCCTTTAGCTGCTTTGATAGTCACTACAGCTAAATCATGGCTTTCACCTTTAGCAAGTTCAATTGACGATACACCTTCAGGAAGTGTAATGTCAGATAAATGTAGTGTTTGACCAAGTTCAACGTTAGTTAGGTCTACTTCAATGAACTCAGGAAGTTGGCTTGGTAAACAAGATACTTCGATTTCGTTCACGTGATGCTCAGCATGACCGCCTTGAGTTTTGATCGCAGGTGCAGTTTCTTCATTGATGAAGTGCACAGGCACGTTGGTGTGTACAGCTTTAGAAGCGTCTACACGTAAGAAATCAACGTGTAAGATTTTTGGCTTGTACGGGTGACGTTGCATATCTTTTACTAGCGCTTCTACTTTTTCGCCGTCAACATCAAGTGTTAGAACGTGAGAGTAAAATGCTTCAAACTCTTGCGCTTGCATTAGTTTGTTGTGTGCTAAAGTTAAAGATACTGGCTCTTTATCTGCACCGTAAAGGATTGCTGGTACTTTGTCTGCGTGACGTAGGCGGCGGCTCGCACCTTTCCCTAGGTCAGTACGGACTTGTGCTTCTAAATTGAAGATTGCTTCAGACATATTGATGTCTCCAAGTGATAGTATAATAGTCGTTGGATTTTGCGACCAAATCCAACCTGAAAGTAGTTAAAAAACTACAGCCCCAAATTTGAGGGCGACGAATTCTATCATTTATTAGTGATTAAAAGCAATGAATAACATATGGCTATTGGCAGTATTAGACCAATTTGTATGTAATTGAGTGTGAAGTAGATAAAGACGTTAGGAGAATGTGATTAATAGCCCAGTCAATTCTTTATACATTAACTGGGCCATTAGAGGTGCGAATGCACAGCATTATTATTTAGTAATCAAACATCGCACTAATAGATTCTTCGTTAGAAATACGACGAATAGTTTCAGCCAGCATGTCTGATAGTGTGAGTTGTTTCACTTTACTGACTTTTTGCATTTTCTCGCATAATGGAATACTGTCAGTCACGATTATTTCATCAATGACGGAAGCTTCTAAGTTCTCTGCTGCTTTACCAGAGAAAATGGCATGTGTCGCATAAGCATAAACATTACGTGCACCATGTTCTTTTAATGCTTCTGCCGCTTTTGCTAGGGTACCACCAGTATCAATCATATCATCAACGATTATACAGTCACGACCTTTTACATCCCCAATGATGTTCATCACTTTTGCCACATTGGCTTTTGGACGACGTTTATCAATAATCGCTAAATCAATATCATTGAGTAACTTAGCTGTTGCACGTGCACGTACCACACCACCGATATCCGGTGAAACAACAACGGGTTCGTGGAAATCACGCTTAAACATGTCATCTAATAAAATAGGGGTACCAAATGCATTATCGACTGGCACATCAAAGAATCCTTGAATTTGCTCAGCATGTAAGTCAATAGTTAATACACGATCAACGCCAACATTAGACAAGAAATCCGCAACGACTTTGGCTGTTATTGGAACACGTGCAGAACGTACACGACGATCCTGACGCGCATAACCAAAATAAGGTATAACAGCAGTAATTCGACCAGCAGATGCACGACGTAAGGCATCAATCATTACGATTAATTCCATTAAGTTATCATTCGTTGGTGCACAAGTGGATTGGATAATGAAAACATCTGATCCACGGACATTTTCATGAATTTCTACAGAAATTTCACCGTCGCTAAAACGACTGACAGTGGCATCTCCTAATTTAGTATATAGGCGTTCAGCTACTTTAAGAGCTAGTTCTGGGACCGCGTTACCGGCAAAAATCTTCATGTCTGGCACAGGTTATTCCTCAGTGCGTAGGTTTATATAAAGAGGTGGCTGGGGTAGCAGGACTCGAACCTACGGATGGCGGGATCAAAACCCGCTGCCTTACCAACTTGGCTATACCCCAATTGTATTCCTTTAGTCCCGAACGTCAAATATGGTCTTTATTTTTGTCTGCAGTGGTGATTCTGCCAGTCCACGACAAATGAATGCATGTCCTGTATTGTCCAATATTTGTTGGTGTTGTATGGTTAACAACGCCTGTTGAGCTGTTTCTTCCTTGTCAAAAATGGCAAATACGCAAGCACCTGTACCAGTCAATCTCGACGGCGCGTAGTGTAACAAGTGCTGTAATAAATTTGCAACCTTCGGATACAAGTTTACGACTAATTGTTGGCAATCATTATGGGTATTGTTAAAAGTATAGTCACAAAAATCAATACTGGGCGTATTTCTGCACAAATCAGGTGAATTAAAAATATCCTTAGTGGAAATATGAATACCTGGATGAATGACCAAAAAAACAGCATCTGTATTAGGTGCCGGGGTGAATTTTTCACCTACACCACGAGCAAACGTCGTTTGTCCGTGGATAAACACAGGCACATCAGCACCTAAGGTTAAGCCAATTGTAGCTAATGTATTATCAGACAAGTGACATTCCCATAACCTATTTAATACCATTAGTACTGTTGCTGCATTAGTGGAGCCACCGCCAATACCACCGCCCATTGGCAGGACTTTCTCAATACTGATATCCACGCCCGCATTAATGTGACAATAATTTTTTAGGATTTTAGCCGCTTTGACAATCAAGTTATCATCATGGGCTACATCAGGAAAAGCAGTCATTAACCTCACTTCGCCAGTGTTATTGGGGGCAAAAGTTAATGTGTCGCCATAATCAGTCATTTGAAATAAAGATTCGAGTTCATGATAACCATCTTGTCGTTGCCCAGTGATATGCAAAAACAAGTTCAGCTTTGCTGGAGAAGGCCATGAGATATGCTGATATTGTGCTAATAATGAAGACATATAATATGATAATTGATCCATGATAAAACAAACAAGATAGTAGTATTTTTCATAGGTGAAGTCATTAAGTTATATGAAATCGACAGACCAATATTGCTAAGTACGTCAGCCATTGTATCTATAACCAGCGCTGCACCTTAATTTTTAAGGTTTGCGGAGTCATTCCTTGTGTTTTTATTGTTAAACGATGGGGCAGTATTAAATGTGCTGCAGATTGAAACTGATCATAGTGGATAATTACTTGGTTAGCACAATTGGTTTGGTCGCAGTGGGGTGTAAACGATTGAATATTTCCAATATTGTTGACTGAGATATCACCTTCATTATCAGTGATGTCTGCTTTTAACCAACGACTCAAATTATCCATCGGTAGCCACCAACCGGTGAGTTCAAAAACAAGCTGTTGAGGGTTATCGCTTTGATAATCTTTACCATCTGCGCTGATAACAATACCATTGCGATCGCGTTTGATGCTCAATACATTAATGCCTAAAAAAGTATTAAAATTTACTTTATAGTCATCATTATTTTGTGACCATATAAAATTGACAGATTGTTTGTCGGTTGGGGTGATAAATGCAAGTTTGCCACTGGCTTGCCATTGTGTAAGTTGTGAGACATTAGCTGCTGCCATCAAGTTGCCTTTGGAAGTTATACTGGTACACCCTTGGATCAGCCACAGTAAGCAGATAGATAGAATCAGTTTAACGAAGGTAAGTGTTGTGATGTTATATGTCATAAAAGGGGGAGAAATATTTTCATTATATAATGGTACATATACTACCCATGTTTCTAAGAAATTACGATACAGGCCTAACGTCTTGATAGATTTACTTTTAATCATGCAGGCTTTTTCGTACAATAACACAGTTATTTAGTCAAAGAACTTATCCATGACCGTCATCGCCTTAGGCATTAATCACAATACTGCACCTGTTTCGCTACGTGAAAAAGTCGCGTTTACGCCTGATGCGTTAACTGAAGCCTTCGCGAGTTTACAGTTGGTCGATGCTGTCGACGCTTCAGTCGTGCTCTCTACTTGTAATAGAACAGAATTATACTTGCAATTAGGCTGTGCTTTACCGAACCATGACAGTCTGGTTCGGTGGTTAGCTGATTTCCATCAATGTGATTTTGATGAATTATCCGAGCATACTTACATTCATAAAGATAATGCAGCTTTGAATCATATTATGCGGGTTGCATCTGGTTTAGATTCTCTTATCTTAGGTGAACCTCAAATTCTGGGTCAGGTTAAGCAAGCCGTCAGCGATGCAAAGCGTCATGATGCATTGACCAGTCAGTTTCAGCGGATCTTTGATCATACGTTTCAAGTCGCCAAAAAAGTCCGCACCGACACCGATATAGGGGCCAACGCCGTATCTGTTGCGTTTGCAGCAGTACAACTGGCGAAACAAATTTTTGGCAATTTAGCGCATTCCCGAGTACTTCTCATTGGCGCTGGTGAAACCATCGATTTAGTGGCTAAACATTTACATGAACAAGGCGCTATCAACATTGATGTAGCCAATCGGACCATTGGTAAAGCTCAAGAAATTGCAGCGTTGTTTGATGGGCAAGCGATGACATTAAATCAACTGCCAAGTCATTTACCACAAGCTGATATTATTATTTCGTCAACCGCTTCTCAGTTACCATTAATTGGTAAAGGCATGGTAGAACATGCATTGGAGCAAAGAAAACATAAACCTATGTTGATGATAGATATTGCTGTCCCACGTGACATTGAAGGGGAAGTGGCAAAACTGGATGAAGTGTATTTATATACCGTTGATGACTTACAGCATATTGTGGCCCAAAATTTAGCGAATCGAGAGCAAGCAGCCGAGCAAGCGCAGGTTATGATTGACGAACAAATCAACATGGTGACGCAATGGCAACAAGCACAAAACAATGTAGATGTTGTAAAATCATACCGCGATTCTCAGATTCAAATTCGCGATTCATTACTGACTAAAGCGATAGCTCAGATAGAAGATGGTCAGGATCCTAAAGCGGTGTTAGCGGCGTTTAGTCATAAATTATCTAATCAAATGATGCATGGTCCAACAAAAGCACTAGCACAAGTGGCGCAATTGCAGGATAATCACACCCTTGAAATTTTAACTGATGCGCTTAATCTAGATGTCGAAGGTAATACACCTAAGTCATAATGATTATTAAATCCTGCTAGCGCATAACCTACTATTGTTTGGAAACTCATGAAACCGTCTGTCGTACAAAAACTCGAAACACTTGTTGAACGCTTTGAAGAAGTGCAAGCTTTATTAGGCGATCCCGATGTAATCGGTGATCAAAACCGTTTCCGTTCATTGTCTAAAGAATATGCGCAGCTTGAAGATGTCGTTAAAAGTTTTCGTGATTACCAAGGCGCACAAGAAGACTTAGCATCTGCCAATGAGATGATGCAAGAAGATGATGCTGAAATGCGCGAAATGGCACAGGAAGAAATAAAAGCAGCTAAAGCAAGCATTGAAACACTCGAACAAGCTTTGCAAATTCTTTTATTACCTCGTGATCCACAAGACGACAGTAACTGTTTCTTAGAAATCCGTGCGGGTGCTGGCGGTGATGAGGCAGCAATTTTTGCTGGCGACTTATATCGCATGTATTCACGTTATGCAGAAACCAAAGGTTGGCGTGTAGATTTAGTCTCTGCCAATGAAGGTGAGCATGGTGGTTATAAAGAAGTAATCGCAAATATCATTGGCGATGGCGCTTATGGCGTAATGAAATTTGAATCAGGTGGTCACCGTGTTCAACGAGTACCTGAGACAGAAAGTCAGGGGCGGATCCACACCTCTGCCTGCACCGTAGCAGTATTAGCAGAAGTCGCAGAATCTGAAGCTATTGATATTAATCCGGCTGACTTACGAGTCGATACCTTTCGCGCTTCGGGCGCAGGTGGTCAGCACGTCAACAAAACGGATTCAGCAATCCGTATCACACATATTCCAAGTGGTGTCGTGGTTGAATGTCAGGATGAGCGTTCTCAGCATAAAAACCGCGCAAAAGCGATGTCGGTATTACAATCACGATTAAATAATATTGAAAAAGAAAAGCGCGATGCTGAAGAAGCGTCAACCCGTAAATCGCTGGTGGGAAGTGGTGATCGTTCAGAACGAATCCGCACCTATAACTACCCGCAAGGTCGAGTGACTGATCATCGTATTAATTTAACATTATATAAGCTTGATGATGTTGTCGCTGGGGATGTAGATGCATTACTCGAACCGATCCGTCAAGAGCACCAAGCTGATATGCTTGCTGCATTATCTGAAGACTAATGATGTTAAGTATTGCTCAAGCCTTACAAATTGGTACTGAGCAATGCGTCATTGCTGATGATCCGTTTGCTGACGCTAAAATTGATGCGCAATGTTTATTATGTGCAGTATTAGATTGTAATCGGGCTTACCTGCATACCTGGCCTGATAAAGTGTTATCTTCAACGCAGCAAACTGAATTTTTACACTTCATTGAACAGCGTCAAACAGGGAAGCCAATTGCCTACATCTTAGGCTATCAAAATTTTTATGGTTATGATTTTGCTGTTTCACCAGTGACTCTCATTCCGCGTCCTGAAACCGAACAATGCGTCGATCTGGTAATCGCCAAACCTCATATTAAACGTGTATTAGATTTAGGTACAGGTACTGGTGCCATTGCATTATCAATTATCTTACAGAGACCTGAATTGGAAGTGCTCGGCGTTGATTTTGTGCCAGAAGCTGTCATGCTAGCTCAGCAAAATGCGCAAAATTTAGCGCCTAAAAGCAATATTTCGTTCAAACAAAGTGACTGGTTTAGTCATGTTGATGGACGCTTTGATGTGATCGTATCTAATCCACCTTATGTTGAGCCTGATAGTCCTTATTTGGCTAAAGGAGACATTCGTTTTGAACCTAATTCAGCGCTTACTGCCGCAGAGAATGGGTTAGCTGATATTATCAGGATTGTATCGGAAGCAAAACACTATCTAAATGAAAATGGGCTAGTGATTTTAGAGCATGGACACACCCAAGGCACTGAAATACGTCAATTAATGACACAAAATGGGTTTACCAACGTAACTACTTTATGTGATTATGCGGGGCAACCTCGGATCACTTTAGGTGAACACTGTACTTCATCTAACCCTATATAAATTAACAACAACATTAATAGGAAATACATTATGTACGAAGGTCTTAAACATCTCCATCTAACCGCTGTAGCGTTGTCCTTATTATTTTTAACCTTACAAGTTATCGCACATATTTTTGATACGAAAATGAAAGACGCGAAATGGCTTAAAGTATTACCACATATTATTCATACTGTCTTGATTGTGACGGCAATCAGCCTGTGTGTCATTTTAGCACAATACCCATTTGTTCATGATTGGGTGACCAGTAAACTGATTGGATTAGTCGCGTATATTTTATTAGCGGTACTAGCCGTGAAGTGGGCTCGAACTAATGCCATGCGTGTGTTTGCATTTCTTGGTGCGGTAGCTTGGTTAGGCTTAACGGCGAAAGTTGCCTTTAGCAAAATGCCCTTATTTTAATTTTTATGTAGGAACTTTTCATGACGATATCAGCTTGTCAAATTGGTGATCTTAATGTGGCAAATGATGCGCCATTTGTTTTATTTGGTGGGATGAACGTGCTTGAATCACGTGATCTTGCAATGCGAATTGCCGAAGAATATCAACGGGTTACCGAAAAACTGGGTATAGGTTACGTATTCAAAGCGTCATTTGATAAAGCAAACCGTTCATCAGTAAGTTCATATCGTGGACCGGGTATGGATGAAGGTTTAAAGATTTTTGAAGAAATAAAAGCGACCTTTAATGTACCCATTATCACCGATGTGCATGAACCGTATCAAGCGCAGCCTGTTGCGGAAGTAGTCGATGTTATTCAACTACCCGCCTTTTTGGCTCGGCAAACTGATTTGGTTGTTGCGATGGCTAAAACAGGGGCTGTCATTAATGTCAAAAAGCCTCAGTTTCTTGCCGCTCACGAAATGCGTCATATCATCAATAAATTTGCCGAGGCAGGTAACGAACAAATATTACTCTGTGAACGTGGTTCGTGTTATGGCTATAATAACTTAGTTGTCGATATGCTTGCGATGGATGAAATGAAAACTCAAGCGCCAGTGATTTTTGATGCGACCCATGCGTTACAAAAACCCGGTGGTAGAGAATCATCTGCAGATGGTCGTCGTGCGCAAGCTGCACAACTTGCCCGGAGCGGAATGGCACTTGGCATAGCAGGTTTGTTTATCGAGGCCCATCCTAACCCGAACGAAGCCAAATGTGATGGCCCATGCGCTTTAGCATTAGATAAGTTAGCGCCTTATCTCACGCAAATGAAAGCGATAGACGAACTTGTTAAATCCTTCCCGCCGTTAGATACTAGCGCTTTATAACGATGCTATTTGCTCACTGCATTGGTAGTGAGCGTATTTTTTACATAGCGTTGTGACTTTATTAATTAGACGATCTTCCTTATGAAAAGAACACCTCCACTGAATGCGCTGAGAGCGTTTGAAGTTGCAGCAAGGCATCTGAGCTTTACTAAAGCCGCAGATGAACTATTTGTTACTCAAGCTGCAGTGAGTCATCAAATAAAGTTATTAGAAGAATTCTTGTCAATTAAATTGTTTTTACGTAAAAATCGTAATCTTTTGTTAACTGAAGATGGACAAGCATACTATTTTGAAATCAAAGATATTTTTCAGCACATTAATGATGCGACTGAACGATTGTTAACGCGCGGCGCAAAAGGGTCGATTACCGTTGCTATGCAACCTAGTTTTGCGGCGCAATGGTTAGTGCCACGTATTAGTCAATTCTCGGTAGCTTATCCTGATATTGATGTGCGCATCAAAGCCGTTGATTTTGATGAAGGGTTTTTGGATGAAAGTATTGATATTGCGATTTATTATGGTAGAGGTCGTTGGAGTGGATTACACAGTGAGCAATTGCATAAAGAATACTTAACTCCAGTGTGTTCACCCATGCTCTTTACATCTAATAAACCCCTAAATAGTTTGGCAGATTTGTCTGAGCATATCCTATTACATGATTCTTCACGCGAAAATTGGAAGCAGTGGTTAAAGCAATTCAATATGACTAACGTGAATGTGAATCAAGGGCCGATGTTTTCTCACTCGATGCTGGTATTACAAGCCGCTGCATTGGGGCAGGGGGTTGCTCTAGCAAATACCATGTTAGCAAAACCAGACATCGATTCAGGGCGTTTAATCTGTCCATTTTCTGAGCGTGTAGAGTCAAAAGATGGTTTTTACATTGTCAGTGAAATAGCACATCATGAACAAGAAAAAATTACCTTGTTTCGTGAGTGGCTTCTCAGTCAAGTTGAAAACGAAGATTATGTATAATATTAATTCGGAGTTAATCGAACAGCATCACCTCAAACACTACAGTAGTGAAACTCCTTCCAAAGTCCACCTATTATTCACTCATGGTGCTGGGGCAAGTACTTCCCATACATTTTTCACACAACTTATTCCTCTGTTAATCAGAAAAGGCTTCCATGTATGGACGTTTGATTTTGCTTATATGGTGCAAGTATTGTCAGAGAAAAAAAGACGACCACCACCACGCTTACCTATATTAGAAAACGAATATACTGCGTTGCTCAACTCTGTCCGTGAGATTATTGGTTCAGATCAATTATGGATTGGCGGCAAATCAATGGGAGGTAGAGTGGCTTGTCATGTCGCAAACGATGTAGCTCACATCAATCATATCGATGGCGTTATCGCGTTAGGTTATCCTTTTCATCCAGTTGGTAAACCTGAAAAGCTCAGATTAGAGGTGCTTCAAGCGAGTGTATTACCGGTTCTTATTTGCCAAGGAGATCGTGATGCTTTTGGTAATAAGTCGGAAATATATACTTATACCATTCCTGCTAATATTCATCTCAAATATATGATGGATGGGGATCATAGTTTTACCCCACGAAAATCATCAGGTCGTGATATCATTGATAATCTAAACGAGGTTGCAGAAGCAATCGCCTTATTTGTTGCAACATAACTTTTTCCTAGAGTCCCCATATGAGTTCATATTTACGCTTATCGCTAAGTTTAACAGCTTTATGTGTGTTGATAGCCGGTGTTGGTGTTGGATTGCAGGCTGCCTTGGCACATATGAGTCATTTCACAGAACAAGCCCTTCGTTCCCTAAATTTTGCGTTAACCGTACAGCAATATCACGTGTTAGTGGTTATGGGGTTAGGTGCACTGAGCTACGTATCACGAGAACGTCTATTAGAACGTTGGATTCTTATCATACAAGCATTGTTTATAGTTGGTATTAGCTTATTCAGTGGTACTATTTTTTTGAAGTACCTTGCTTCGTTTAGCGCACTATCATTTTTAACTATGTATGGTGGTTTAATATTGATTGGCACATGGGTGTTAATGAGCTTATTAGTATTAATCAAATGTATAAAAGGCGAGGCTCATTAATATGACTATTTCATCCCCTCAACATCATGTGATTGAGTTTAATTTATCTCTTTGTGGTCTATTATGCTATTGCCGCAGCGGTTATGAAGCAAATATGGCTCAAGAGATTGAGGCTATTTGCGCGCTCCATCAAATTTTTGGTTTTGCCAAAGTCTTACCACACACGGGGTTTGTTTATTTTGCATTTTATTCCCCAGAAAATATTCAGCGCGTTAATGAGGCTGTTCGTTTTGATGAGTTAATGTTTGCCCGACAAATGATTGGGGTGTTTGCTCATATTCCTAATCTAAACCGCAATGACCGTTTAACCCAGATTCATGAAGCTTGCGATACTCATTTATCGAAAGAATTTATGGCGCAAACCGCTGTAGTAGAATCGGCGGACACAGAAGATGGTAAAGAGTTAGCAAAGTTTTGTCGTAAATTTAGTGTCCCATTTCGTCAACATTTACGTTCACATCAATGGCTGGTGCAACGTAAGACTAAGCAAGCATTAGTTGGTATGACCTTACATGCTTTTTTTGAGCATGGTAGCTGTATTCATTTAGGAGTGAGTTTACCTGGCAATCGCAGTGTTCATGAAAACGGTATATATCGATTAAAGTTTCCTAGTGATGCGCCATCTCGCTCAACGTTAAAACTTGAAGAAGCGATTCAAACATTTATTCCTAAAGCTGAACAGCAGCATTATTTTAATGGTGATGTAAGTGCTGTCGATTTAGGAGCTTGTCCAGGTGGATGGACTTATCAGTTAGTTAGTCGTGGCGTTCAGGTAGAAGCAATTGATAATGGTGCAATGGACGATAAACTAATGGCGACAGGCTTAGTAGACTACTTCGCTGCGGATGGTTTTAAATACCAACCCCAATACGGAAAAGTGAACTGGTTAGTATGTGACATGATTGAACAACCAGATCGTGTTGCTCAGCTCATGACACAATGGTTAGTTAAGGGGTGGGCACAACATGCGATCTTTAATCTTAAGTTGCCTATGAAACAACGCTTTGTTGCAATGAATGAAGCCAAAACTAATATTATTTCACAATTAAAAGCGGCAGGAATTAATTTTTCTTGGCAAGCAAAGCATCTTTATCATAACCGTGATGAAGTTACCGTATGTATTTTAAGAAATGACTAAAAAGTGATAATTTTTTTACTAATTAAAGGCTTTTTTGCAGTTTATTTATGAATATACTAAAAAAAGGTATCAAAAGACCCCCAAGATCCTATATAATCCGCCCGATTTTTTTATGAACAAATTAAATAAGTGGAACTATGTCTGATTTAGCACACTACAGAAATATTGGTATTTTCGCCCACGTTGACGCGGGTAAAACGACCACAACAGAACGTATCTTAAAATTAACCGGTAAAATCCATAAGTCTGGTGAAGTTCACGATGGTGAAGCGACAACCGATTTCATGGAACAAGAAGCTGAGCGCGGTATTACTATCCAGTCTGCTGCGACGACATGTTTCTGGAAAGACCATCGCATGAACATCATCGATACTCCTGGACACGTTGACTTCACTGTTGAAGTTTATCGTTCATTGAAAGTACTTGATGGTGGTGTTGGTGTATTCTGTGGTTCAGGCGGTGTTGAGCCACAATCTGAAACTAACTGGCGTTATGCTAACGAATCTGAAGTTGCTCGTGTTATCTTCGTTAACAAACTTGACCGTATGGGTGCAGATTTTTACCGTGTTGTTGGCCAAGTTAAAAACGTACTTGCTGCTAACCCACTAGTCATGACATTACCAATCGGTATCGAAGATGATTTTGTTGGTGTTGTGGACGTACTTGAGAAGAAAGCATACATCTGGGATGACACTGGTCTTCCTGAAAACTACGAAATCACTGATGTCCCAGCGGATATGGTCGATAAAGTAGAAGAGTATCATGAGATGTTAATCGAAACTGCTGTTGAGCAAGACGATGACCTAATGATGGCTTACATGGACGGTGAAATGCCGACTATCGAACAAATCAAACATTGTATCCGTGAAGGTACTCGTAAACTTGATTTCTTCCCTACTTATTGTGGTTCGGCATTCAAAAACAAAGGTGTTCAAAACGTACTTGACGCGGTTGTTGATTATTTACCAAGCCCAACAGAAGTTGATCCTCAGCCACTAACTGACCCTGAAACTGGTGAACCGACCGGTGAAGTTGCGTTAGTTGACGTGAATGAGCCATTACGTGCATTAGCATTTAAAATTATGGATGACCGTTTCGGTGCATTAACCTTCATTCGTATCTACTCAGGTACATTAAATAAAGGTGACACTATCCTTAATTCTGCTACTGGCAAAACTGAGCGTATCGGCCGTATGGTTGAAATGCACGCCGATGACCGTACTGAAATATCCACAGCACGTGCCGGTGACATCATCGCTGTTGTAGGCATGAAGAACGTACAAACAGGTCACACATTATGTGATCCTAAGCACGAATGTACTCTAGAGCCAATGATTTTCCCTGAGCCAGTAATCTCTATCGCAGTATCTCCTAAAGATAAAGGTTCTACTGAGAAGATGGGTATCGCGATTGGTAAAATGGTTGCAGAAGATCCTTCTTTCCAAGTTGAAACTGATGAAGATTCAGGTGAAACCATCCTTAAAGGTATGGGTGAATTACACTTAGACATCAAGGTAGATATCTTGAAGCGTACTTATGGCGTAGAGCTAGAAGTAGGTCAACCTCAAGTAGCATATCGTGAAACGATCACTGCGGATGTTGAAGATTCTTACACGCACAAGAAACAATCTGGTGGTTCTGGTCAGTTCGGTAAAATTGATTACCGCATCCGTCCTGGTGAAGCAAACTCTGGTTTCACGTTCAAATCAACGGTTGTTGGCGGTAACGTACCTAAAGAATTCTTCCCAGCCATCGAAAAAGGCTTTAAGTCAATGATGGATGAGGGTGTACTTGCCGGTTACCCAGTGCTTGACGTTGAAGTTGAATTATTTGACGGTGGTTTCCACGCAGTCGATTCATCAGCAGTAGCATTTGAAATCGCAGCGAAAGGTGCGTTCCGTCAGTCTATTCCTAAAGCATCTCCACAACTGATTGAGCCAATCATGAAAGTTGACGTATTTACACCTGATGATCACGTTGGTGATGTTATCGGTGATCTTAACCGTCGTCGTGGTATGATTAAAGACCAAGAAGCTGGCGTGACTGGTGTACGCATTAAAGCAGACGTACCATTATCAGAAATGTTTGGTTACATTGGTCAATTACGTACAATGACGTCTGGTCGTGGTCAGTTCTCTATGGAGTTCTCACACTACAACCAGTGTCCTGCAAATGTTGCAGAAGGCGTAATGGAAGAAGCTCGCGCACGTAAAGCTGCTAAGTAATTAGTTAGTTTTATCGCATTGCTTTAAGAGCCCACTCCTTGAGTGGGTTTTTTATTGCCTATGATTTAATGATTTAATGATTTTATGTCCTAAATATGAGATGAAAAATCGTTGAATAATGCTTACAATAAATTGAACTTATATTTAATAAATACCAAAAGGATGTGTCAATGGCGCTACATGAACGTGCAGGTCAAATTGCTCAACAATCTGATTTAATTAATGTTGCGAAACTCATATCGGACTATTACACCTTAACCCCTGATGTAAATATCCCAGAGCAAGCTGTCACGTTTGGCACATCTGGTCATCGCGGTTGTGCATTCAATCGTTCATTTAATGAGGCGCATATAGCTGCTATTGCGCAAGCACTGGCTGAATATCGTCATGCTGAGAATATTACCGGTCCTTGTTATGTAGGGATGGATACTCACGCATTATCGGAGGCAGCTTTAACAACGACAATCCAAGTATTATGTGCTAACGGCATTCATGTTGTGATTCAAGCAGATCGTGATTACACACCTACACCTGTCATTTCTCATGCTATCTTGAGTTATAACGCGACTCATTCTGATCAAGCCGACGGTGTTGTTATTACACCTTCACATAACCCACCACAAGACGGTGGTTTTAAATATAATGCGATTCATGGCGGTCCAGCTGACACGGATGCGACAAGTGCGATCCAGGCTCGTGCCAATGAAATTTTATTGACAGGTAGTACCGCTGTTAATCGATTAACTATCGATGCCGCTTTTGACAGTGAATATTTAACTGAAGTTGATTTTGCTCCAGCTTACATTAATGATTTAGCCAACGTTATCGATATGCAAGCCATTGCTAAAAGTAAGATTAAAATAGGTGCTGATCCTTTAGGTGGTGCAGGTACGCGTTATTGGTCGATGATTGCACAGCAATATAATTTAGATATAGAAGTTGTCAATCATGCAATTGACCAACGATTTAGTTTCATGTCATTGGATAAAGATGGTCAAATTCGTATGGATTGCTCATCACCTTATGCGATGGCAGGTTTGCTCGCCCATAAGGACAAGTTTGCGCTCGCTTTTGGTAATGATGCTGATTTTGATCGACATGGCATTGTGACACCTCTAGGTTTAATGAACCCTAATCATTATTTAGCAGTCGCGATTGATTATGTGCTTAATTACCGTCCTCAGTGGTTACCAAGCTTACAAATAGGTAAAACGTTAGTATCTAGTTCGATGATAGATCGTGTTGTGAAGGATAATGGCCGTGAACTTGCAGAAATGCCTGTAGGCTTCAAATGGTTTGTCCAAGGGTTATTGAACCAATGTATTGGCTTTGCTGGTGAAGAAAGTGCTGGCGGGATCTTTTTACGTTTAAACGGTACACCGTGGGCGACGGATAAAGATGGTTTTATTTTATGTTTACTAGCCGCCGAAATGACTGCGGTGACAGGGGTTGATCCTGCCCAACGTTATCTTCAACTCACCGAGAAATTTGGTACACCACATTACAAGCGTATAGATGTGGCAACCACTTTGCCCCAAAAACAAGCGTTATCAAAAATTACTGCTGATGCGGTAATCGCCGATAGGATTGCTGGTGAGTTAATTATAAATAAACAGACGCATGCCCCAGGTAATGGCGCGGCAATAGGCGGTTTAAAAGTATCCACTGAAAATGGTTGGTTTGCTGCACGGCCATCTGGTACTGAAAATGTGTATAAAATTTATGCAGAGAGTTTCATCTCGACAGCACATTTAGATGCATTATTACATGATGCTCAAGCATTAGTTGATGGTGTTATCAGCTAAAGTTAACTGAAATTCAGTTAAAATGTTAAATAAATGTAAAATATAGTGTAAATGCATACGAATTCAGTCTCTTTTATCTATTTTTAACATTTATTTAACATAAAGTTCCCTCCAGGCTTGCTATATTAAGTAAAGTTATCTTTATCCTTACTTTTATCTAGAGAATTTTATATGTCATCGACAAACCCTATTTTATCTAAACAACAATTTAAAGACGCTGTTGTCCGTCATCTTCATAGCACCTTGGGAACTGATGAAAATAAAGCCGATAACCATGCTTGGTGGAAAGCTACCAGTGCAGCAATGCAAGAGCTGGTATTAGAAGGTCTTCGCAAAACCCAAAAAACCCATTATCTTAATGACACCCGGGCGGTACATTATTTTTCTGCAGAGTTTTTAATGGGCCGATTATTATCTAATAATATGCATAATTTCGGTGTTTTTGAACAAGCCCAAGACGCATTAAAAGAATTAGGCGTGAATTTGACCGATGTGTTAGAAGAAGAACCTGATATGGCACTGGGTAATGGTGGGCTAGGGCGGTTAGCTGCCTGTTACATTGATTCATTAGCTACGTTGGAAATGCCTGCAATCGGCTATGGTTTACATTATGAACATGGTTTATTTCGCCAAGAAATCCGAAATGGGGAGCAAATTGAACGTCCAGATAGTTGGCGTGATTATGGCAACCCATGGGAAATGTGTCGTCCGGAATCTATACAAGAAATTCCACTTTATGGCTATGTGGAAACCAAATATGGTGAAAATGGTGCGATTCAAAAAGAATGGCATCCAAACATGATTGTTAAAGGTGTGCCTTGGGATATCCCGGTGGTAGGGTATGAAGGTAAAACCGTTAACGTGTTACGTCTATGGCAATCTGAAGCGTCTGATTATTTTAATTGGGATGTATTCAATGCTGGCGGGTATGTCGATGCTCAACGCGAAAATGTTCAAGCTGAAACTATTTCAAAAGTGTTATACCCGAATGATGAAACTGAAGCAGGGAAAGAGCTTCGTCTAATCCAACAATATTTTTTCTGTGCCTGTTCGCTTAAAGATATCATTCGTCGTTACAAGCGTGCCCATGGTCATGATTGGAGTCGATTCGTTGAACAAGTCGTTATTCAATTAAATGATACTCACCCAGCCATTGCCATCCCTGAGTTGATGCGTATTTTAGTTGATCGAGCAGAACTTGATTGGGATAGTGCTTGGGATATCAGTTCGAAAGTATTTGCATACACGAATCATACGTTATTACCTGAAGCTTTAGAAAAGTGGCCAGTACGTATGATTGAGAAGATTTTACCGCGTCATATTGAAATTATTTATGAAATAAATCACCGCTTCTTAGCTGAGGTGGAACGTGTTTGGCCTGGTGATAATGCAATGAAAGCTAAACTATCTATCATTGAAGAAGCTGATGAAAAGATGGTTCGTATGGGTAATTTATCTGTTATTGGCTCATTTGCTGTTAATGGTGTTGCAGAAATCCATTCTAAACTTGTTAAAGAAAACTTATTCCCTGAGTTTGAAACTATTTGGCCAGGTAAATTAACGAATGTCACTAACGGTATTACACCAAGACGTTGGTTAAAAGCATGTAACCCTGAATTATCAGCCTTGATTGATAAAAAAGTAGGGACTGACTGGCCTTTAAAACTCGATAAACTAACAGGCTTAGCGAAACATGCTGAGAATAAAACCTTTCAAAAACAATTCATGAAAGTTAAACAAGCGAATAAAAAGTTACTCGCACAAGAAATCAAAGCATTAACGGGTATTGATGTTGATACTAAGGCAATTTTTGATATTCAAATTAAACGATTACATGAATATAAGCGTCAACATTTAAACTTATTACATATCTTAGCCCTGTATCGTCGTCTACTAGAAAACCCGAGTTATGATATGCATCCACGGGTGTTCATATTTGGTGCCAAAGCAGCTCCGGGTTATAAATTAGCGAAAGATATTATTTATGCTATTAATGCTGTTGCGGAAAAGATTAATCATGATCCTCGTGTAAATCATAAGTTGAAAGTGGTATTTTTACCTAACTATCGCGTATCCCTTGCTGAGAAAATGATCCCTGCAGCTGATGTATCTGAGCAAATATCAACAGCGGGTAAAGAAGCTTCAGGTACAGGTAATATGAAGTTATCGCTTAATGGTGCGTTGACCATAGGGACACTAGATGGAGCGAACATTGAAATAGCTGAAGAAGTAGGTGATGAGAATATCTTTATCTTTGGTTTAACAGTAGATGAAGTGTATGCATTACAGGCACAAGGTTATAACCCTTATGATTATTATTATAATAATCCAGAATTAAAAGCGGTTATCGATTGGTTAGATACGGATTACTTTACTCCGGGAAAACCTGGTGCATTATCTTCGATTAAATACAGTTTGTTAGACGGTGGTGATCCATATCTTTGTTTAGCCGATTATGATAGTTACAGTAAAGCACATGAACGTGTGGATGCTGCATATCGTGATCAAAGTGACTGGGCTCGTATGGCCATTTTAAATACAGCCAATATGGGTAAATTCACTTCTGACCGTTCTATTCAAGATTATGTGGAACGTATTTGGCAACTAGAAAAGTGTAGCGTAAAATAACATTTATTAAATTAAACGTTAAGGTCTATGCATGAGTGATTTTTCGGTTGAACGAAAACACTTTTTATCTTACTCCAGACAAGCACCTGAACAGTTTCAACAACCTCAGGTGTTTAGTCTGACAAATGGTACTCAGGTGCATGTCCATGCACCTGGCATTATTGAGTTTATCCCGGTTTGTTATCGCCAAGGCGCTGGTCGGCATGTACTATATTCATGTGGTGTACACGGTAATGAGACAGCACCCATTGAAATCTGTGATGAGATCGTCGAAGCAATATTGAGTAAAACTGTTGTTATCAATACCCGTTTGATGGTGCAGTTTGCTAATTTACCTGCGATGGATATCGCTGAACGGTTTGTGCAAGAGAACATGAACCGTTTATTCACAGGTGCTCATGAACCTCAAACGAATGATGAGCGAAAACGTGCGCAGCAACTTGAGTTTTACACCCAAACTTTTTTTGCTAACGCTAACGACAAGTCACATTGTTTTCACTACGATTTACATACCGCGATTCGCGATTCGGCTTATCCTCGGTTTGCAGTGTATCCTTTTAAACATGGAAACAAGTATTCATTTTCACAGCTGGAATGGTTAGCGCAAGCTGGCATTGATGCTGTATTATTATCTGAATCGCCGACGACGACATACTCTTATTTTTCATCGCGTGATTGTGGGGTCCATAGTTTTACTGTTGAATTAGGTAAAGTGAAACCATTTGGTGAGAATAATATGGCTGATTTTTCATTAGCTCGCTCAGCATTGTTTCGTTTAATCCTTCCGCTTGACCAAGCCCAGCCTTTTGCCGAAGAAGTTAGCGAACAAAGAGCTAAACAACCTAATCTCCCTGTATTGTTTCGCATCAATCAATCAATTATTCGTAGCGAACAACATTTTTCGTTACATTTTTCAGATGACACTCCAAATTTCACATCGTTTAATCAGGGCGAAGTTTTAGCAAGTGAATGTAATGAACAAGGCCAGACTATAAACGAATTTATTGCTCAGCAAGATGATGAGGCTATTGTATTTCCTAATGCGAAAGTGGCCATCGGACAGCGAGCTCTTTTAACCGTTGTACCTGTGACTATAAAGGATTTAACTATCGATGTTTAAACTTGATGTACGTTTACAATCCGATACATTTTTGATCGCACATTTGCCGTTATCTGATTTATTATTAATGAACGATAAGCAATACCCGTGGTGTATTTTGGTACCACGTGTAAATGATATCTCAGAACTGCATGAATTAACTGACAGCCAACAGGCGTTATTTAATATTGAGTCGAATGTGTTAAGCAGATTATTGATGGATATCTATCAACCTACAACGCTAAATGTAGCTGCGTTAGGTAATGTGGTCAGGCAGTTACATATTCATCATGTAGCACGTTTTGAACATGATATTGCTTGGCCAAAGCCCATATGGGGACAACGTGAGCCATTAGCTTATAATCAGAGCGAAGCTCATGATGTGATCTTAACTATCAAACATCATTCATTATTACAGGATATAATATGATTTTAACGACGACACCGACAGTTGAAGGAAAAGAAATTGGCCAATACCACGGAATTGTGGTGGGTGAAGCCATTACCGGCGCTAATTTTGTTAAAGATATTTTTGCATCGGTGCGAGACTTAGTCGGTGGTCGCTCTGGCGCATACGAAAATGAATTAAATAATGCCCGTAAAATTGCTTTTCAAGAATTAGAAGAAGATGCTCGAGTTATTGGTGCTGATGCTGTCGTAGGTATTGATATTGATTATGAAGTACTAGGGCAATCTAATGGTATGTTTTTAGTCAGCATTAGCGGTACTGCAGTATCTTTTAAATAAACCTGACGTTAAAAGTAACCATGAAGCGCAATGTCTAAGAAGATGGCGTTCTCTGTACGGCTATAATTAAAATAGTATGACCAAGCGGTTACCACTTTTCTTGTTCGTCTTCTTTGTCATAGTCATTTTCATAGCCTGTACTTTTAGCCTGACTTTGAGATGGGTTTTTCTCCTTATTTTTTGCTAAATGTGCCGCCTCTGCCGCTTTTCTAGCCTTATAGGAATCAGGTAAATCAAAGCGTTTTGATTTTTGTAATGTAATAATATTCGATGCAATAAATGCGAGTGCCGCAAAGATTACAATAATTAATAACGTGGTGGACATCATTATCGCCTAATGTATGAGAGTGCTTTATCGATATTATTGATAATAACGCTCAAAAATAGTGGGTAAGTGCATCAGCACAGTTTCTTTTCCTGCAATATCGCTATTTTGTATCGTGGTAATGAGTAATTCCAGTGTCAAATAAGGCTGTAGTTTATGCGCCAATGGTGTGTAACTATAATGCCATGGTTCAACGCCAATACCCCCATTATCATGCGCATAGGGTTGCTCAAAACCAAAATGACTAGCGTTGGCTTTCAGCCATGTCGTTAATTCGCCACATATCCCATCAGGCTCATATTCACTGGCAACGAGCTTAAGGGGATGATTGATTTTCAGTATACTTTGCCGATCAACCACATCAAAATCCGTACCCCAGTGGTGTCTAGATGTACCAGGTAATGCAGACCACCGTAAAATAGCATGAAGTTTTTCTTCATTACTCAGTGTACCTGGATTAATTACTGCATCGTTATTATCTAGGATCGGTAATTGACCATGCCATTTACGATCCCAAATTGATTGTTGCTGAGCAAAGCTTCGGTAACTACTGAGTATTTGGCAATCCACACCGTCTAATGCCGCAGCACGTTGCATGGTTAAAAAAGCTTGAGCTGCCTCAAATTGTAGATAGTGGCGATCTGAACCATTATTAGGATCTATTGTGCCAATATTGATCACATGATCCTGGGTTATGCCACACACTATCACTGTATTCATGTTGTTTATTCTGCCGTGAGTGTGTTGACTAAAATATGGTAATACATTTGAGCCAATGTTTCTAAATCAGATGCTTTCACACGTTCATCAATTTGGTGGATAGTCGCATTAATAGGGCCTAGTTCAATGACTTGAGCACCTGTTGGCGCAATAAAACGACCATCGGATGTCCCACCGGCAGTAGAGAGTTCAGTATCAATGCCTGACACTTCCTTGATTGCGGTTACTGTCGCATCAACCAATGTGCCTGAATCGGTTAGAAATGGTAAACCATTAAAAGTCCAATTAATGTCATAATCTAAATGATGCTTATCTAAAATTTCAATGACACGGGATTGAAGACTAGCAAACGTTTGCTCGGTACAAAAACGGAAATTAAAGCAAATATGGCACTCACCAGGGATCACATTTCCTGCGCCAGTTCCGGCATGAATATTGGATACTTGGAAGGTGCTTGCTGGAAAAGCATCATTCCCTTCATCCCACTGAGTGTTGCTTAATTCATCCAGGGCAGCAGCCACATCATGAATCGGATTTTTAGCTAAATGAGGATAGGCGACATGGCCTTGCTTACCTTTAACAACTAAATCACCTGTCAATGAACCTCGACGTCCATACTTCACAACATCGCCCACAACTGAAGTGCTAGAAGGTTCACCCACGACACAATAATCAATTTTCTCATTTCGAGCTTCTAATGTATCAATGACTTTGGTGGTGCCGTTGATAAATGGTCCTTCTTCATCAGATGTAATGAGATATGCAATTGACCCTTTATGATTAGGGTAATCAGTGACAAATTGTTCAGTGGCAATGACCATAGCGGCTAAACTACCTTTCATATCGGCTGCCCCGCGGCCCCATATATAACCATCGTGAATTTCAGCACCAAAGGGGGGATGTTGCCACTTTTCTTCAGGTCCGGTAGGCACAACATCAGTATGACCAGCGAAACAAAACACGGGACTTTCAGTCCCTTTACGTGCCCACATATTCGTAGTGTCGTGGAATACCATCGTTTCAATACTAAACCCAAGCGGCTCAAGCCGCTTGGCCATCATTGGCTGACAGGCTTTGTCTTCAGGTGTAACGGATGGCTCTTGAATAAGTGCTTGGCAAAAAGTAATGACATCTTTCATATGTATGCTTATTTAATTAATAATTGGTGATACCGATCGGCTTTGAAACCAAATTCAATCAGTGTATCTTGGATGAGTAATGGCCGTTTTATCATGGCTGGTTGTGTGAGTAATAACGGGACTATGGTGTCGCTATTCAAGTTTTGTTTTTGTTCATCACTGAGCTGACGGTAAGTAGTGCCGCGTTTATTGACTAATACATTGATATCAACTTGTTGGACAAGGGCTGATAACCAAGCTTCATCAATTCCATCTTTTCGGTAATCATGAAACGTAAAATCAATATTGTGGTCTGTTAGCCAAGCCATCGCTTTTTTCATTGTATCGCAATTTTTTATCCCATATACCGTTAACATAATTCTAGTTCTTAAGTGACTTCACAAGATGATGATAATACTAGCAGAAAAAAAGGGTAAAATAACGCGGGATTAGGACCTTTTTGATAACAATTCATCAGTAATCATATTTGATATGTGGATGTAAATGATAATCTCATTTGACACTCATTGTATTAATGAATTAGGTCATATTAGTTATCCACTAAATCTGTGGATAACTTTGTGGACACAAAAATTTTATATCTGTCGATCAGGGGAATAATCAATGATGTCATTGGTTTGTATAATTTTTGCGCTCAAAACTTTGTTGACACACAGGATTTTCACAAAACTAGTCTATTTTACTAGCATGAATGTTTAAATTATATACTTTAGAATAGTTTGTGATTTTTTAGGATGCTTACTTTTACTGGTGTTGATTGGTTTTTTGTGGACACTGCGGCTTATGATATTCAAATTTTTTAGTTTCTTTCAAGTAGATATTTTATCTTTTTATTTGGCGTTACATTCACCCAATATATTACCGCTATGGAAGATTGAATAATTGATTAAAAAATAATTGAGTTACACATTCACAATGGATTAATTGTGTGGATAGTAATTATTTTTTTATAAAAAGTTTGATCTTTTTTACTGTAATATGACTACAGAACTTTTAAAATTTTTATATACATAAGCAATGATTTCTAGAGTATACCGATGTTAGATATATATGCAGGTGCGTCAGCGCTAAACAAAATTAAGACTCATGGTTTATCACCTGCACTATTTGATACGATATTAGGCGCATCAGGTGGGCCAAAATGGTTTGTATTAGCCGGTTTAGATCGTATTCTTATTCCTGAATTCTTTGCATCAACATCACATGAATTGAATGTTGTGGGAAGTTCAGCGGGTGCGTTTAGAGCCGCATGTATGGCTCAGTCGGATCCTCGTGCTGCTATCGACCGTTTAGCGCACTATTACTCTCATACCGTTTATGATGGCAAACCCACTCCCAAAGATATTACCCAATCGGTGATTGATATAATGGATAGTATGATGGGAGAGAATGGAATTGATGAAATTATTAATAACCCCAGAGTGAAAGCACATTTTATTGTTGCTCGGGCAAAAGGATTTAATCGATATGAATCTAAATGCCTTCAAATACCCGGTCTAGCATTATCTGCAGGTCTGAATTATGGGTCTCGTCGTTTTCTTAAGCGTTCATTTGACCGCGTCGTTTTTTCTACCTCACCGCTTGAAATTCTTTGTCCATATGCTTTACCTTCTGACTATCAAACATTAACTAAAGCTAACTTGATTCAAGCATTGACTGCATCCGGTTCAATTCCTGCCATAATGGAAGGTGTTAAAGATATTGTCGGTGCACCCAAAGGTATGTATCGAGATGGTGGAGTAGTGGATTATCATTTTGATATGCAATTCAAGCATCATCAATATAATGATAAGTTAATTTTATATCCCCATTTTTATGCCAAGCCAAGTCCTGGTTGGTTTGATAAGTCAATTAAATCTCGTACTCCTCATATCAATAGCTATGATAATGTCGTGATGCTTGTACCTAGCCGTCAATTTGTGAATAGCCTACCATACAACAAAATACCTGATCGTACCGATTTTGAAACAATGGATGCCAGTACCCGAATCGCATATTGGACAGAGGTACTTAAACAAACTGACAAGTTAGGAGATACTTTTTTAGAGATGGCTTCAGATCCTAATATTAGTCAGCGGATTAAACCTTTTGTTTTTTCATAAAAAGCCTTTGACACACGGATCTTAATCCGTATAATTCACGCCACTTCCAAGAAGTACCCGTCGAATCGTAGCTCAGGCGGGAGAGCGCCTCGTTGACATCGAGGAGGTCGGCAGTTCGATCCTGCCCGATTCGACCATTTCTATATATCTATTTCTCCCCTTTATTCTAAATTAAAATCAGCAGTCATTTTGTCATTACAGACAAATAATTCCATTTATTGCGCAGATGGTTGTAAACCACATCGATTTAACAGTGTTTGAAGTTCACTGACATGTGCGGCAAATTTCTGCTTATAAGTGCCATAAATATCTATTTCATTTTGGATAAATGCTTTCATTGCTGAGTTGATATGTTTATCTTCCACTATCTGTGTCAATAATGGCAATAACACCTGTGCGTATCGATTAGTACTACTGGCAATGGGTTGCAGTTCTTGAATGAAAAATTGGCTCATTACATTTTTAAAAATACTTATTTGTTTTTTATCATGAGCGGTTGCACAAATAAAATCACTATTATGGTCTTTTAGAAGCGCATTAACATGTGTTAATCCAGTAATTAAGTATCGAGTCGTACGAAAAAGCCGAGCTGGTAATCTGAACTGTTCTATGTGTGCTAAGTGGCGCTCAATCTCGGAATGAGTAATAGGTTTGCCTGTTTTTATGTTATGTAAATATTGTAATGCCTGTGTCGTTTCAATAAATCCATCGGTTTCGTCACCTTGAACAAAGCGTTGATCAAAACTTAAACCAAGGCGAATACTGTCACTATTTTGTATAAGGTTAGCCCATGTCATTGGGAAATTTAGACGCTTTTGAGTTAACGCATTTTCTAAACCAGATTTAACAGTATTATGTTCACTTTCATCAACATCGTGTTCAATAAGCGCGATACAATTTTGCAAAGTATCGCGAAGCTGCGCTTCATAAACAATTCGTCGAGAAGGGTATTCAACTTTACCCAATGCGGTGTTGCGTTGTGCAATTAACGGAGCCAATTCACAACCATTGATGGCATAGAAGTCACGTAATGGGATTGTGACTGTTGGAATAGTCACTCTGCGCTGTTCCACCGCAGGGAAATCAATATTAACTTGAGGTTGGATTGGGTCAGTTTTGATTGATAGCACTCGAAACATACGTTTCTGGTATTCTTCAAAACTATTTGGTAATCGTTGTCCGTCGGAACAACCGACTAAAGCTAATAAAAAGGGGGCTATCAGTAAAGCATTAAAAGGTTTTATCTGCATGCAGGCGCTCTCTTAATTGGGCAAAGGTTTCAGCTGTTGCATTTTTAAGTAAGGTTTTAGAGAGCCAAGTAGGAATCAAACCACCTGGCTCGGCACTGGCTAGATAATTCAATTCATACCAGCCATCATGTGAGTAACTCATTGACCATTGTGCCGTCACATTATTCATCATGACTCGCTTTGGGTGAGTAGGATAGTCACTGGAAATATCTTCAATTAATATTGAAAGGTGTTGGTGTGATTGATCAAATTGATGAAAAGAGCGGGTATACATTTCACGGTCAGCGACTGGCCAAGGACTATTAAAAACAGTATGAACAAATCGATATTGTGATAATGACTGATTGAGGACTTCAACACGTTTACAATTGGCAATCCAACTACAATCTTTTTGAGTGTGTTCAAGAAGTGCGAAAAACTCATCCGGTGTGGCATGGACGTACATCTTTGCATTCACTTTATATACATTATTCACTGTCGAAGATGACACTAAAATATGCTGAGATACTTGTTTTTGCTCCCAGTCTTGAACGCTAATTTGAGCCAAAATAACTGGACTATATAATGATGAGATTAATAACCATGGCAGTGTAATAAATATAAAAAAAACAAAAGATTGCATCAAATTAATCTCTATCTGTATAATATTGCGCATTGTAGCATTGGTACGCTAGATTCACTACGAACTCAACCAATGCATTTATTAAGACTAATACAAGTGGCGCAATGTAGGCGTCACCACTGTTAAAGGATTTTTCATGCCCATTATTACCTTACCTGACGGTTCTACCCGTGAATTTGACCAAGCTGTTTCGATTATGGATGTTGCTAATGACATCGGTCCTGGTTTAGCTAAAGCAACGATAGCTGGCAAAATCAACGGTGAATTAGCAGATGCTTGTGATCTTATTACCTGTGATGCACAGCTTCAGATCATTACTGCTCGTGATGAGGCGGGTCTAGAAATTATTCGTCACTCGTGTGCACATTTAATTGGCCATGCTATTAAACAATTATTTCCCGATGTAAAAATGGCAATTGGACCGACGATTGATAATGGATTTTATTATGACGTTGATTTAGAGCATTCATTGACGCAAGACGATTTAGATAACATTGAAAAGCGGATGTTACAGTTAGCCAAAACATCTTATGATGTGGTGAAGAATGTTGGTTCATGGCAAACCGCTCGTGACACATTTGAACAGCGCGGCGAATCCTACAAATTAGAAATTTTGGACGAGAACATAAGCCAAGACGACACCCCAGCATTATATGTACATGAAGAATACATTGATATGTGTCGCGGTCCGCATGTCCCTAATATGCGTTTCTGTCAGCATTTCAAGATCATGAAAGTGGCGGGTGCATATTGGCGTGGTAATTCAGAAAATAAAATGCTTCAACGCATTTACGGTACAGCATGGGCTGATAAGAAACAGCTTAAAGCGTACTTGAATCGTCTAGAAGAAGCAGAAAAGCGTGATCACCGTAAAATCGGTAAGACGTTAGATTTATTCCATTGGCAAGAAGAAGCTCCTGGTATGGTTTTTTGGCACAATGATGGTTGGTCGATCTACACCGAACTAGAAAGCTTTATCCGTAAAAAATTAACGCAGTATGATTACCAAGAAGTAAAAGGCCCATTAATGATGGACCGTTCTTTATGGGAAAAGTCAGGACACTGGGGTAAGTATTCGAGCAATATGTTTACTACAGAGTCGGAAAAACGTGAATATGCGATTAAGCCGATGAACTGTCCTGGACACGTGCAAATCTTTAATCAAGGCCTCAAATCATATCGTGATTTACCCTTACGTATGGCCGAGTTTGGTTGTTGTCATCGTAATGAACCATCAGGTGCATTACATGGACTGATGCGTGTTCGTGGTTTTACGCAAGATGACGCACATATATTCTGCACTGAAGAGCAAATACTCGATGAAGTCAGTGGTTGTATCAAAATGGTATACGATACCTATGAAACGTTTGGTTTTGAAAAAATCGTCGTAAAATTATCGACACGTCCTGAAGAACGCGTAGGTAGTGATGACATTTGGGATAAAACAGAGAGTGCTTTGGCTGACGCATTAAAAGCGAACGATATAGAATTTGATTATCAACCAGGCGAGGGCGCATTTTACGGTCCTAAAATTGAATTTACCTTACATGATTGTCTTGATCGTGCCTGGCAGTGCGGCACAGTTCAATTAGATTTCTCAATGCCTGGCCGTTTAGGCTCAACTTATGTGGCTGAAGATGGTGAGCGAAAAGTGCCTGTTATGATCCACAGAGCTATTTTGGGTTCATTAGAACGTTTCATTGGGATCCTAACTGAAGAATATGCGGGTCATTTTCCGACCTGGTTAGCTCCAACTCAAGCCGTAATTTTGAATATTACGGACAAACAGAGCGAATATTGCACAAAAATTGCAAAAAAACTGCAAGAAAACGCAATTAGAGTGAAACCGGACTTGAGAAATGAGAAGATAGGCTTTAAAATCCGCGAGCACACTTTAAAGCGTGTTCCGTATATGTTAGTTGTCGGCGATAAAGAAATGGAAGCTGGCGAAGTAGCGGTACGCACCCGTAAGGGTGATGACTTAGGAAAAATGTCGATTGAAGACTTCCTAATTAAAGTTAGAACAGATATCGCAGATAAAGTAATTAGTTAATCTCTTGGAGGAATAGCACATTAAAGGCGCTAATAATAAAGCACAGAGCGATAAAGCTCGAATCAATGATGAAATTAATGTAAGCGAAGTACGCTTAATTGGCAAAGATGGTGAACAAGTTGGCGTTGTGACTTTGGCGGAAGCCCAAGAAATGGCAGATACGAATAGTTTAGATTTGGTTGAAATCAGTCCAAATGCTGAACCACCGGTTTGTAAAGTCATGGATTATGGCAAATTCCTGTTTGAGAAAAGTAAGGCTCTTAAAGAGCAAAAGAAAAAACAAAAGCAAATTCAGGTCAAGGAGATTAAATTTCGCCCTGGCACTGATGAAGGCGATTACCAGGTCAAACTGCGCAACCTGCGTCGCTTTCTAGAGGCTGGTGATAAAGCCAAAGTCACAATCCGCTACCGTGGACGTGAAATGGCTCACCAAGAGATCGGGATTGAATTATTAAAACGCGTTCGCGCGGATTTAGAAGATATCTCAAATTGTGAAGCGTTCCCTCATCGTGTTGAAGGACGTCAAATGATTATGGTCTTGGCCCCACTTAAGAAGTAATTGTGGTTTACAAGTTTATCTGTCTGCAACCAGATAACACCTAATTACTAAATTTTAATCAGTCATTAATCTGCAAATTATGACTTTAATATAACAATGCGGAGTTTTAGCAATGCCTAAAATGAAATCCAACTCTGGAGCAGCTAAGCGTTTTCGTAAGACAGCGTCTGGTCGTTTCAAATCAAAGCAGTCTCACTTGCGTCACATTTTGACCAAGAAGAGTACTAAACGTAAACGTCACTTACGTGGCAAAAAATTAGTTCATGATTCGGATACTAAGCTTATCCAACGCATGTTACCTTACGTTTAAGACAGGAGACTAAATCATGGCTAGAGTAAAACGCGGTACTATTGCACGCGCTCGTCATAAAAAAGTATTAAAACAGGCCAAAGGTTATTACGGTGCTCGTTCACGTGTTTATCGCGTAGCGGTACAAGCAGTAACTAAAGCTGGTCAATATGCATATCGTGACCGTCGTCAGCGTAAGCGTCAATTCCGTCAATTATGGATTGCACGTATCAATGCGGCATCACGTCAAAATGGTTTATCGTATAGCCGTTTCATTAACGGTTTAAAGAAAGCGTCTGTTGAGATCGATCGTAAGATCCTTGCTGACATCGCTGTTCACGATAAAGTTGCTTTCACTGCATTAGTCGCTACGGCGAAAGGTGCATTAGCATAATATTTTAAGCAAAAGTTTAAGTTCTGGAAAAACGGTGAGTAGGATACTCACCGTTTTTTTTTACTTTTTTTTCAGTTATGCCATATTTATCGACTGATTAACTACACAAGTGCCTAATATTTCATGTAAAATGTGCCATATTCTTATTTATATTTAACTTTTCCATCTGGGGATTCCATGGAACTTGAAGCCATTGTCAATGAAGCAAAAAGCTTGATTGAAGCTGCATCTGATGTAGCGACTCTTGACGGCGTTCGCGTCGATTTTATGGGCAAAAAAGGTAAGTTAACTGACTTACTAAAGGGCCTAGGCAAATTATCCAATGAAGAACGTCCTTTAGCCGGCCAAAAAATCAATGTCGCTAAGCAGGAAATTCAACAACTCATTAGCGTCAAGTCAGATGCACTCAAACTGGCAGAGATGAACGCAAAGTTAGCCAATGAGGCGGTTGATGTAACCTTACCTGGTATTGCACAAGATGTAGGTAATGCGCATCCTGTATCACGCACTATTGCTCGCATCGAACAATTTTTTGGAGAGTTAGGGTTTGCCGTAAAAACCGGTCCTGAAATTGAAGATGGCTTTCATAATTTTGATGCGCTAAATATCCCTGCTAATCATCCAGCTCGCGCGGACCATGACACATTCTATTTTAATCCCAATATGATGTTACGTACGCAAACTTCGGGTGTGCAAATTAGAACAATGGAATCGCAAACACCTCCTATTCGTATTATTTCGCCAGGACGTGTTTATCGAAATGATTATGATCAAACGCATACGCCAATGTTTCACCAAGTTGAAGGTTTAATGGTGGATAAAGATGTCTCTTTTTCAGAGTTAAAAGGGATTTTACATGATTTTTTAAATCATTTCTTTGAACGTGATTTAACTGTACGTTTTCGCCCTTCGTATTTTCCATTCACTGAGCCATCTGCAGAAGTGGACGTCATGGACGAAAATGGTAAATGGTTAGAAGTACTCGGCTGTGGTATGACTCACCCGAATGTCTTAAAAGCGGTAGGTGTAGATCCTGAAGAATACACTGGTTTTGCATTTGGTATGGGCGTTGAGCGTTTAGCTATGCTGCGTTATGGCGTCAATGATCTACGTGCATTTTTTGAAAACGATTTACGTTTTCTTAAGCAATTTAAATAATAGGGTAGTGATATGATTTTTTCTGAAGCGTGGTTACGCGAATATGTGAACCCAGCCCTAGATACAGATGCCTTAGCGGAACAAATTTCCATGGCTGGCCTTGAAGTCGATGGCTTAGAGCCTGTTGCTGGCGAGTTTTCTGGAGTGGTCGTAGGACAAGTTGTTGAGTGTGCTCAACACCCAGATGCCGACAAGTTAAGAGTGACCAAAATTGACGTTGGTAGTGAAGAATTATTAGATATTGTTTGTGGCGCGCCTAACTGTCGTACCGGTATCAAAGTTGCAGTTGCCTGTGTGGGTGCTGTGTTACCGGGTAACTTTAAAATTAAAAAAGCAAAATTACGTGGCCAACCCTCATTTGGTATGTTGTGTAGTTTTTCTGAATTAGGTATGGGCGATTCACATGATGGCATAATGGAATTGGCTGAATCAGCACCTGTTGGTCAAGATATTCGTGAATATTTACATTTAGATGATACGGCGATTGAGGTTGATTTAACACCTAACCGTGCTGATTGCTTAGGAATACGTGGTGTTGCCCGTGAAGTGGGTGTACTCAATTCTTTATCAGTGTCTTATCCAGAGATAGTGCCAGCAAAGGTCACTTGTGATGTCTCCAAACAAGTACATCTAGATGCACCTGAAGCCTGTCCTCGTTATCTTGCACGTGTTATTAATAATGTGGATTTATCGGTACCATCACCATTATGGTTAGTCGAAAAATTACGTCGCAGCGGCATTCGTTCGATTGATCCTGTAGTTGATGTGACGAACTATGTGTTACTTGAATTAGGTCATCCAATGCATGCATTTAATGCAGACAGTGTTAGTGGCGATATACATGTTCGTATGGCGCAACCTGACGAAGCTTTAACTTTACTGGACGAATCTGAAATTAAAGTTAACAGCAATACATTAGTGATTGCCGATGAGAATAAAGCATTAGCGTTAGCTGGTATTTTTGGCGGTTTACATTCAGGTGTGACTGCAGATACCAAAAACATTGTATTAGAAGCTGCGTTTTTCGCACCAGATGCCATTCTCGGTAAAGCTCGTCAATACGGCCTTCATACCGATGCATCCCATCGATATGAGCGTGGAGTTGACCCGCAGCTACAACGAGATGCAATGGAACGAGCCACTCAACTGTTAACTGATATTGTGGGGGGCGAAGTAGGTCCTATTATTGAAGCGGTATCTGAATCACATGTCCCACAAGCAGCGCAAGTCACATTAAGAGAAGCTCGCCTTGCGAAAGTGATTGGTATTAGTATTCCAACTGAAACTGTGACTGAAATATTATCGCGATTAGGTTTCGCCGTTGAATATAAAGATAATGAGTGGTCGGTATCTGTTCCTGCATATCGTTTTGATATCAGTATTGAAGAAGATCTGATTGAAGAAGTAGCGCGTGTATACGGCTATAACAACATTCCTAATGTTGCACCTAGAGCGTCATTATCAATGTTACCTTCAGATGAAGCTACATTGCATTTAAATCAGTTAAAAAGTGTATTACTCCAACAGGGGTATGATGAAGCAATTACATATAGTTTTGTCGATCCTAAAAAGCAATCAGCTTTATTTGGTGATACACCGTCATTAACTTTGCCTCATCCTATTTCAGCAGATATGTCAGTGATGCGAGTAAGTTTAGTGACTGGACTACTCCAAGCGGTTGGATATAACCAAAAACGTCAACAACCACGGGTTCGTTTATTTGAGACAGGTTTGAAATTTATTGCTGGCGATGAGTCAGGTAATGATGTGCAGCAAATCCCAATGATTGCAGGTGTGTGCAGCGGCAATGTGTTAAAAGATTCATACGAAGCTGCCCGAAGTGTTGATTTCTTTACTATTAAAGGGGATGTGGAGCGTTTAATTAAACAAACAGGGCAACCTGAAGCGTTTAGTTTTGTTCCTTCGACTCAAGGACATCTGCATCCAGGCCAAGGTGCCGATATTGTTAAAGACGGTGAGGTTGTTGGTTTCATCGGTGCACTTCATCCACAATTTGCAAAAATCATGGGAGTTAGTGGTAAGGTCTATATGTTTGAAATAATGCAATCTGCGTTAGTTTCTCGAGTGTTACCAAAAGCTCAACCAATTTCGAAATTTCCTACAAATAAACGTGATATTGCAATTGTAGTTAACGAAAATGTAAGTTATGCTCAAATAATGAGCTGTATATCGAGTCTTGGGATCCATCAATTAGTTGATTTAACCTTGTTTGATATTTATACAGGTGATGGTATTGCATGTGGAGAAAAGAGTTTAGCGATTTCCATGACATTATCTGATCCAGAAAAAACCTTAGAAGAAGTTGAGATCCAATCTTGTGTCGAAAAAATCGTAGCAGGCTTGGTATCTCAATTAGCAGCAACGCTAAGAGAGTAAATTATGGCATTGACCAAAGCGGAAATGGCTGAACACTTGTTTGAGAAAGTGGGCTTAAACAAAAAAGACACTAAAGATTTAGTTGAAGCTTTTTTTGAAGAAATAAAGGTCTCACTTGAGAATGGTGAACAAGTCAAACTATCCGGTTTTGGTAACTTTGATTTAAGGACTAAGAAAGAGCGTCCTGGTCGAAATCCAAAAACAGGTGAGGATATTCCGATCAAAGCACGTCGTGTTGTCACATTTAAACCGGGTCAGAAATTGAAGTCTCGAGTTGAAAATGCGCCAGGTAATGATTCTTAGCATGAAAGTAAATCATTTAAAAAAGCACCTTCGGGTGCTTTTTACATTTTTATGTTGCCTGCTTGTAATTGTATATGCTGTTTGGTTTATTTATTATCATTTTGTTGATAATCCAAATGCACAATCCTTGGTAAATAAAACACAATTCCATCATGCTAATCCACAACAGTTGATTGAGGATAAAGATAGGTACTATTCAGAGTTAACTGCGATGGACTTAATGCAGGTGCCTGAGGTGATTAATCGTGCATTATCTGCAGTGATGTTTGATGAACCTAATGAATTAACACTATTACAAGTTAATTTATTGGATACTGCAAAACAGATCAATCTTCATCCGAGTCAAATTGAATATATCAACTCGCCACAAGCAATCAATTTTTTGAAGTTTAGAGCTAAACGAACTTGGTTTAATCAAGAAGTTGAGGATCGCTATATCAATATTCAATCTTTAGATGGGTTGTTGGAACGCTTTCCTGAAGCGCGAGGTGATTTATATCATCAAGCAACCCAGTTAATTATCAATCGTGATTTGATTATTTTTGAAATTGCTAAAGGGATTGCGGAGGCTGAGCAAAGAAAAATGACCGAATATGATCTTGAAAGTGCGAGGCGAACTTGGCGTGAATCACTTGTATCTTCATCAAATGATTAATATTTTCCTGTCACTGTTTAAATAGTATAAGAGTTAGACATGCATCCAATAATGTTAGACGTTGCAGGATTTGAATTAACGCAACAAGAACAAGAAGTGATGGCTCATCCTCTCACCGGTGGTGTGATCTTGTTTGCACGTAATTATCATGATCCTGAGCAATTGCGTCACCTTACTTCGCAAATTAAACACTCCGCAGGTCATCCGATCCTCATCGCTGTTGATCAAGAAGGGGGGCGGGTACAGCGTTTTAAAAACGGATTTACTGCTATTCCCGCTATGGGAGATATTGAACATCATGATCATGTCCAAGCCAGGCAATTAGCGTATGCTTGTGGCAGGGTTATTGCGACAGAGTGTATAGGACATGGTGTTGATATAAGTTTTGCGCCTGTCTTAGATATTAATGCTATCTCTGATGTTATTGGTACGCGAAGTTTTTCAAATGCGCCCTCTACCATTTTATCATTAGCGACTGAGTTTATTCATGGATTAAAAGCAATAGGGATGCCCGCCATTGGTAAACACTTTCCTGGACATGGAAATGTCAAAGCAGATTCACATATCGCAATGCCAAGTGACGAGCGATCTAAAGATACTATTTTTGAGCTTGATATGGCGATATTTACTCACTTTATGCAACAGCAATTAGTCGATGGGATCATGCCTGCACATGTTGTTTACCCTGATATAGACAGTAGACCTGCAGGTTTTTCCTCTATTTGGTTACAACAAATTTTACGCCAACATTGTGGTTTTCAAGGTGTCATATTTTCAGATGATTTATCCATGCACGCCGCTTCAGAAGCGGGGAGTATGTTAGATCGGGTAGAGCATGCACTCGCAGCCGGTGTAGATATGGCATTAATTTGTAATGCGCCAGATGAAGCGATTATGGTTTTAGATAATCTAGGTCATAGTGAACAACGTCAAGCATCGTATTCACAAACCCCACAAAAACTCATATCCATTGAAGCAAACGGTGCGTTGAACAATCATCAACAACAGTGTCGTCATTATTCTGAAATATTAAAAGAATCGGCTTATCAAGAAGCCGTCACGTTTATATCTTCTATATTCAAAGCGTGATTGATAGCTCTGGCTAACACAAATAAAAAATCAGATAAGCGATTGATATATTGTAATACGTTATCCGCTAACTCATGTTGTTTGTTTAATGACACTAACTCACGTTCAGCTCGTCTTGCAACTGTTCGAGCGACATGTGTTTGTGCTGCAATTACATGACCGCCGGGTAGGATGAAACTGGTTTGAGGGGGTAAAAGTGCTGTTAATGCATCGATATGAGTTTCTAATTCTTGTACGGCATCATCTCTAAGTTGACTTGCATTTGACATAGCAAAGCCAATAGCAAAAATATCTTGTTGCACTTGATATAGCCAATCCGAGACATCAGTTAATAATGCAGATGCATGCTTTGCTTCTTCAATTAACAACGCATTTATTAAACCCACAACTGAATTGAGTTCATCTAATGTGCCATAACATTGTAGTAAGCTGTCGTCTTTGTCCTTTTTTAAAACCTCATGAGTATAAACTTGAGTTTGGCCTTTATCACCGGTTCGAGTATAGATTTTCATTGTTATTTTCCTCTGGGAGAGCGGGACGTTTATGACGCGTTAATGTGACAATGATGCCAAAATAGGGATGATCAAAATAATGAATTTGATTTGAAATAATACGGCGACGTTGTTTAAAAGTATGAGGTTTTATGACAACTTGATCATCTTCTTCATGGGATGTGTGAAATAACGCATGGCTATCAATATGCAAGTAAGGCACGCGGTTAATGTATTTAATGAATATTGTCAGCAAACCTTCTAATTCAAATACAGACTCAGTATCAATAATAGCTTGGTCTTGAACTTGAAGAATTTGGTCTGGATATAAAGGTAATTCTGTCTCCGCTGAGGGTACACCATTAATTAGCGTAAGTTGGTCGAGTTTTTGAACAATAGATGGCACTAGCCGAAATTGCTCAAGTGCTGACATGTTATCGAGATCGTCGAGTGTTGGAATGGGCTCTATATCCGGTGTTGAAGAAGACAAGTAAGTCAGATTTTTACCTGCAAGCAAAGGTACAGAAAATGCGTTTTCTTGGCCAACGGCTACCGGTTGACGCCAAATTGTATGTAACAATGGGGTGTATGCTTCATCCCATTTAATATCATTATACAAACTGGTTAACTGTAATTGCGCTTTAGGCAACATATGCGCTGACTCACTTCGTTGCATCACATAGCCATCGTAATGTATAGGTAATGCAGGCATATTTTCAAAGCGATCAATGGGCTGATTCCGTGCCACTAAATCATCTAATGTGAGTGGCATACGACAGCCTATGTACATAGCAAAAGGTTCACACTCAGGTAACCCTTGTTCTAACCAACTAATATCAACGAAATGAAAAGGCTCAAATATATTATTAATATAATCAGAAGTAGGTGTATCTACAACATCGTCAAATTGTTCTGTGACAGTAAGTGGTGCGTTATTGTGTTTAAATATTAAAACTTCAACATCAAACCACCAATCGGTGTTGTCTTGCGCATACGTAGGTACAGATATACTCAACATCCATATTAAGAGTATAAAAACAAACTGATTTTTTGTTACGCGTAACTCTTTAACGGTAGTCATTGTAAGGCCTTGCCCATTTCAAAGAAACTCATCACTAATTGCTCCACCCAATCTACACGACCCTGTGCAGTTTTAGATTCTATCATGACTTTTAAGCGTGTGGGTCCATCAAATTTATAATCTTGTGGATGTTGTTGAATTAACTTAATTAAGAAACTCGGATCGATGTTAGCATCTTGATAAAATTCAACTAAACCACCTTTGGCATTGGCTTCAATCTTTTTTATACCGATTGTTTGTGCGAGTAACTTTAATTGCGTCACTATAAACAAATGTTTAGCTGCTTCAGGTAATAACCCAAAGCGGTCAATCAACTCAACTTGTAATTCATCAATTTCGTGTTGATCACCACATGATGCTAAGCGTTTGTAGATTGATAAACGTAAGTTAACATCACCAATATATGTGTCAGGCAGTAGTGCAGGGATGCGTAATTCTATATCGGTTTTATCACTTATCTCTATGTTAAAGTCAGGTTCTTTACCGTTTTTAATGGCTTTAACAGCTTTGTCTAACATATCCATATATAAACTATAACCGACAGTAGCAATTTGACCCGATTGGCCATCGCCCAATAATTCTCCTGCGCCGCGTATTTCTAAATCATGAGTAGCAAGTGCAAAGCCTGCGCCTAAATCTTCTAGCGAAGCAATCGCTTCTAAGCGTTTAATCGAGTCTTTGGTCATGCGACGCGGGTGGGGCGTGAGTAAATATGCATACGCCTGGTGATGTGAACGTCCAACTCGACCACGTAACTGATGCAACTGAGCGAGTCCTAAATGGTCAGCACGATCCATAATAATCGTATTGGCGCTTGGTACATCGATACCCGTTTCTATAATCGTGGTACATAACAGAACGTTATAACGTTGATGGTAAAAATCATCCATGACTTGTTCTAGTTCTCGTTCGCGCATTTGTCCATGACCAATAGCAATACGTGCTTCTGGAATGATGTCGGTCAGCTCTTGCATTGTATTCTCAATGGTCGCCACATCGTTATGTAAAAAGTACACTTGACCACCACGTAATATTTCACGCATGACGGCTTCACGTATAGTTTCATGATTACGTTTTTGAACAAACGTTTTTATTGGTAGCCGTTTAGCAGGTGGCGTAGCAATGATAGAAAGATCTCGCATTCCGCTCATCGCCATATTTAATGTTCGAGGTATGGGCGTTGCTGTTAAAGTCAAAATATCAACGTCGGCGCGTAACGCTTTAAATTTATCTTTTTGACGTACCCCAAAGCGGTGCTCTTCATCAATAATGACCAAACCTAAATCGGCAAATTTCACATCATTTTGTATCAGTTTATGAGTACCAACCACAATATCAACATGACCAGATTTAACCCCTTCTAATACCGCACGTTGGTCTTTGGCAGACACAAAGCGTGATAATACTTGAATATTAAAAGGCCAATCGGCAAAACGGTCGACAAAATTTTCAAAATGTTGCTGTGCTAGAAGAGTGGTTGGGACGAGTATTGATACTTGCTTGCCGGCATTGGCGGCAATGAATGCTGCTCGCATAGCGACTTCAGTTTTCCCAAACCCAACGTCCCCACATACCAGTCTATCCATTGCACTAGGCATGCCCATATCATTTAATACCGCATTTATCGCTTGTTCTTGGTCTGGTGTTTCAGGGAAAGGAAAACTATCAGCGAATTTCTTATAATCATCCCACACAATATCATGGGCGAAGCCAGGTTTAGCCGCACGTTTAGCATAAACATTGAGCAATTCAGCGGCAACATCTCGCACTTTCTTCGCCGCTTTTTCTTTGGCTTTATTCCAAGTGTCATTACCTAATAAATGCAGCGGCGCTGTATCAGGATCGCCACCACTGTAACGAGAGATAAAATGCAATGAAGATACTGGGACGTAAAGTTTAGCGCCTTTCCCATATTCAATGGCTACAAACTCAGTCGTCACACCACCGGCATCGAGAGTTTCTAAACCTAAATAACGACCGACACCATGCTCGATATGAACGACAGGTTGACCTGTAGATAATTCAGCAAGGTTACGAATTATGGCACTTTCATCCGTTGCCTGTCGTTTATCACGACGGCGGCGTTGTGTTATTTGATGACCTAATAATTGTGTCTCGGTCACAAATATAACCGAGTCTGACTTAGTTTGTTGAATGCTAAAACTATCTTCAACTCTTCCAACCGTGATGCTACATAAACTTTCGGCCTGTGAATAATTAGCAAAAGCGCTTAAAAGTGTTGGGGAAAAGGGCGTTTTCTTTAACAAACCCATGAGATTCTCTTGACGCCCTTGGGTTTCGGCACAAAAGACAATACGAGATGATGCTGATTGTGTTTTGATGAAACTATCAAGCGCCTGATAAGGTACTTTTGCTTGGCTATTTAGCGCGATATTATCCACTTTTGATACGTTAAAGTTATAGCGGCCCGCTTTTTTCTCTAACAGCTCACTCGTAATGTCTATGCGGGCCCGTTCCTTTAATCTAGCAAATACTTGAGTACTATCTAAATACAGCTGTTCTGGCTTAAGCAATGGTCGCGCTTGATTAAAACGGTACTGATCATAGCGATGATTGACATCCGCCCAAAAACGCTCGCAGCGCTCAAACACATTGCCATGAACCATCGTTAATGTGTTGTCATGAAAATAATCAAAAATAGTCGATGTATCATTAAAAAATAATGGCAAATAGTATTCAGCGCCACCAGGCATAGTGCCCTTAGTAATTTGATAAAACACGGATTCTTTTGCGTTATTTTCATCAAATTGGTTTAAAAAGTTACTACGAAAAAGCTTTCTAGCGGCTTCATCGGTGGGGAACTCACGTGCAGGTAAGAGTCGTATATGCTGAACTTTGTCACCTGAACGTTGGTCGCTAGTATTAAAATAACTGATACTATCTATTTCATCATCAAACAAATCAATGCGAAATGGCTGTTCACTTCCCATAGGGTAAAGGTCAATGATACTGCCTCTGACACTAAACTCAGAATGGTTCATCACTTGAGAGACGTGTAAGTACCCCGCATTTTCTAATTTACGTCGAAACTCACTGATGTCTAAAGTTTGACCGACTTCTAGGAATAATAGATATTGAGCCAGATAAGTGACAGGAGCTAAACGCTGCATGACAGTGTTAACCGGCATGATATATATCCCGCGTCGCTGTGTGGTTAAGTCATACAATGTTTCTAAACGTTGCGAAACAATATCTTGATGCGGCGAAAATTGATCATAAGGCAGTGTTTCCCAATCAGGAAATAATCCAACAGGCACATGTTGGTGTTCGCCATCGGATGTTTTTAGGAAAAAACGTATCTCTTGTTCTAAACGCATCGCACTGGGAGAATCAGGAGTAATGACGACAATTGGGCGCAGCTCACTTTGTGCAGCGCTGGCAATGGCAAGAGCTGAGCTAGAACCCGGTAACGATCCCCAGCTAATATGTTGAGGACGGTTTGATTCATGGATCGACTTAGGGACAGGAGGAGAGAAAATATTAGCCATGAAAATTAAAGATTTTCCTATAAATTATGCAGTACTAGAATCAAACTAATGCGTCTTAAACGGCAGCAGTCAATAAAGGATCACACTTGTTAATTTAACCATCAATAAATACAGATATGATTGTATTAATAATCATCAACATGTGGCGTTGAGCGGATACTGTCCTTTTTACTGTTTTCGAACAGAAAGCAGAATACAGACTCAACCATTACATCCTTTTTAATTGTTAGCTTGTTGTCTTATCGAATAATAACGTATTATGCACGTATTCAAAGGCGTTGAGAATAGTGCAAACAAAATGAATCTGGTATCAGCACGGATTGGCTTTCGTTACAGTAAAAGTAGGGGGAACAATAGTTTTATAGCCCTAATAAACTTTTTTTCGGTACTCGGTTTGGGCTTAGGTGTCGCGGCGCTGATTGTGGTGTTGTCAGTCATGAATGGTTTAGAAGATCAGTTAAAACAACGCATTTTAGGTGTGGTGCCACATATTGTTATTCCACATGCAAGTTTACCGCAACCTATCTCTCACCCAATAACTGATTCATTGAGTGCAGCACAACGTGAAACGATTGTAGCGTCGATGCCTTTCATCGAACGACAAGCATTGATCCAATCTTCACAAGGCCTTTCAGGGGTGAGTGTTCAAGGTATTGATCCTAAGATTATGAAAATGGCTTCCACTCTAAATGATCATTTTGTGTTTAACGATTTATCTGGACTTCAAGCACGACAATATCATGTGGTAATAGGGTATGCATTGGCCCGTAAACTGAATGTGCAAGTAGGGGATACGTTACGGATCATATTACCTTCTTCGTCACGTTTTACGCCTTTTGGCCGTGTTCCCGCTCAACGTAACGTTATTGTCTCTGGTGTATTTAGCCTTCAATCAGTTGAAGATAGCCAAACATTATTTATGCACATCGAAGATTTACACCGCTTAGCCAGGATTAAATATCAATCCGATGTGCTTCATTCGAGTGACAGTACACGTTGGTTTATCAACGACCCATTTAGCTACGGTCAGATAAGCACAGCATTAGACCAGCTCGGCATTTCTCATACTTCATGGCGTGAAAAACAAGGGCCATTGTTTGATGCTGTCAAAATGGAGAAGAATATGATGGCATTGATGTTGTTGTTAGTCATTGCAGTCGCAGCGTTTAACATTATTTCAGCACTAGTCATGGTGGTCATTGAGAAAACATCGGATATTGCCATATTACGCACGCAAGGATTAACTGCATGGCAAGTCATGCAAATTTTTATGTTTAATGGTTTATTTAATGGGATAAAAGGGACTGGGATCGGTATGTTGTTAGGTCTGGCTTTAGTATTCAGTTTGAATCCTATCCTAATCATGTTGAATGTTCCGATTGCTTTATCCGGTGACGGCACGCCTGTCCCTATATTATTAAAACTAGAGCATGTTGCATTAATTGTCGGTATATCTTTGAGTTTATGTGTTTTAGCGACCATCCCACCGGCATTAACAGCATTGCGATTATTACCGGCGCAAAGTCTAAAATACGAATAGACGTTTTCAATTTTCCTTATTCAACTATAAAATAGTACACATCAACCGAATATAAATAATAGGACTTCCATGGATAAGTATTACATATCTGCACAAGAACTACTTGAAGACTCTTTCCGTCTAGCTCATCAAGTATTTGAGGATGGCTTTCGTCCAGAATTCATTGTTGGTATTTGGCGAGGTGGGGCACCTATTGGTATTGCGGTGCAAGAATTCTTTGAATATAAAGCTGTATCCACAGACCATATTGCCGTGCGTACCTCATCTTATTCTGGCATAGGTGAGCAGTCACGAGAGATAAAAGTTCATGGTTTACACTACATCATAGAACATTGTAATGCCTCAGATAAACTATTAATTGTGGACGATGTATTTGATTCTGGACGCAGTGTTGAAGCATTAATTGCACAATTACAATTACAAATGCGCCTAAACACGCCTACAGATATTCGTGTGGCATGTCCATGGTATAAGCCGAATAATAATAAAACGGATATTGTTCCTGATTACTATGTCAAAGAAACGCATGAATGGATTGTATTTCCACATGAAATTAATGGTTTATCAAAAGATGAAATAGCTAATGGTAAAAGTGACTTGAGTCGTATTTTAGATATTCTGTAGGATCTGGATTTCGTAATAATCATGTGTTGCAGATAAATGACGACAGTTTAAGAGTCGTTACTGTCGTCTTTATCTTTATCTGGATCGAAATAGTGCTTATCACTGAAAGTATAAATCCAATCAGGCTTATAAATAATCAACAAGGTCATGGTCATGCCATTGAGTAATCCCTCTGGAAATATTAATAATGGGATCAATACTTCGTAATTATCTACAACAACCTCCCACGAGTAGTAGCCATTTAGAGTATAGAAACCACCAATTAACCCCATCTTAATGGCAATCATCGCAGCGCCTGGAAAGAATGCACATACAAAAACATAAATGAACATATGTCTAGGGATCCGATGAAAACTAAAGGTATAAACAGCATAGGTTAGTGCGATAGGAACTAACACGCCAAGTAATCCATTGGCTCCAAACATCTGCCAACTTTCTTTCCCGACACCGGTGATCCCTAACAATACCAATCCTGAAATCAACACTGCATAACGAAAACCTAAGGTTAATGTGAGTGCGGTTAACCATAAAAAATGCACGGTTAAACCATCATAAATTCCAGCACGAAATAGCCACAATACAAATACTGATACCCCTGCACCGAAGACTAAATGTTGGATCCGTTTGTGTTTAAATAACAACGAAAAATCAATGTGTTTTAGCACGTAGCTATAAATACCCACATATACTAATACACTGACAATCTCTAACCAGGTCATTGTGCTTCAGTCCTAGCAAGAAAATACAGCAAAAATTGGCGCATGGTCTGAGGGTTTTTCAATGCCACGCAGCTCATAGTCGATTTCTGACTCAGTGCATAAGGGTAATAATGTCGTTGATGCTAGGATCACATCAATACGTAAACCTCGATTATCTACAAACCCCTTAGAACGGTAGTCAAACCAGCTGTAACGGTCAGTTTTCTCGGGTGTTAAGCAACGAAAAGTATCGTGATAACCTAATGCTTGCAAAGTAGCTAACATGTCTCTTTCTATCGGTTGAAAACTACATTTACCACTGCGCAACCAACGCTTTGCATTATCAGGTCCAATACCAATATCCAAATCAGTCGGAGAAATATTGATATCACCCATTACAATGACTTGGTCATCGGGCCCGTGTGTAGCGGCTAAATGCGCCGTTAAATCGCGATAAAAGTCGACTTTGTAGGGAAACTTAGTGTCATGCTTAATATTTTCACCTTGTGGGAAATACCCATTATAGATAGTAATATCTTTTCCATTGTTAGTCGGGAGTGTGACAGCAATCAAACGTTTTTGATGCTCATCCGTATCTGAAGGTAATCCGTATTGCACTGAAATGGGGGGATTTTTGGTCAACATGGCGACCCCATAGTGTGCCTTTTGACCATGATAAACAACATGATAGCCCATCGCTTCGACATCTGAGATGGGAAATTGTGCGTTATCGACCTTGATTTCTTGTAGACCAATCACATCGGGTGAATGACTATCTATTAAAGCTTGTAACTGATGTAAACGTGCTCGAATGCCATTGATGTTAAAAGAAATAATTTTCATATAGGATATAATTTTAAATGTACGTTATGATGCAGTGTAGCAATAAACTGTCATGGATTTAAGCGCAATTATGCAAGAGTTCCGCCAAGAGTTTCCTTTTTTCAAGTCATACCCTGAATGTATCTATTTAGATAGTGCCGCAACGACCCATAAGCCTCAATGTGTCATTGACACAATCGCGCAAGCTCAGGCACAGAGTAATGCTAATGTGCATCGTTCATCTTATCAACTTGCCGCGGATGTCACTCGGCAATATGAAGCAATACGTTCGCGTCTAGCGCATTTTATCAATGCACCCGATAGTCAAAATATATTTTGGGCCAAAGGGGCAACAGAAGCGCTTAATTTGATCGCCTATGGGTTAGGGGAATTATGTTTAGCTAATCACCCCTTGTGGCAAGGAAATGAAATTATTATTTTAACTTCAGAACACCATGCCAATATTTTACCTTGGCAACAACTCATTCAGCGAGTTAACCAAATTCGTAGTGCTTATTCTCAAAATGAACACATTAAGATGTTACGCGTAACCCCTGTATCGCCTGATAAAAATGGGGATTATCAATATGATGAATTATATAATGCTATCTCTGATGATACGGCAATCATTGCCATTGCGCATGTTTCCAATGCCTTAGGATGTATTCATCCGATTGAAAATATCAGTGCCAAAGCCCATCAATATAATGCGTTATGCATTGTTGATGGTACGCAAGCTTTAGCACATTTAAACGTTGATGTGCAGGCCCTTGGGTGCGATGCCTATGTGGGCAGTAGTCATAAAATGTTTGGTCCTACCGGTGTCGGCTTTGGTTATGGTACCGATGTTCTCCTCGACGCATTACCTCCTTACCAAGTGGGCGGTGAAATGATTGAACACGTGAGTTTTACCTCCTCGCGATTTCAGTCTTATCCACATAAATTTGAAGCTGGCACACCTAATATTCATGGGGTGCTTGGATTGGGGGCAGCAATCAACTTTGTTGACAAACATTTAGCGTATATACAACGTACTGAAGAAAACTTATTTACGTACTTATTAACACAATTAAGTCAGATCAAGCAGGTCCGTTTACTAGGACAAGGTAATCTTCATAAAATCAGTCTGTGCAGTATGGTCTTTGTGCATAATGGTGATTCGTTAAGCCACTACGATGTATTGAGATGGTTAGATGAAGCTAATATTGCATTGAGAGTGGGTCATCACTGTGCAATGCCACTTATGCAACACCTAGAAGTAGATGGCACACTAAGAGTCTCTATATCGGCATATAATTGTGTAGCGGATATAGATATGTTTATCGATGTCTTAAAAAGTGCCATCGATCAACTGATTGGTAGTCATGACATATTAATTAATGATTCTTTGTCGTTAGCGTCTCAATTTAATGGACTACAAGGTTATGAAAATATCTTTCGACAGATTATGCTTAGTAGCAAAGCATTACCGGTATTAGACGCTTCAAAGCACATTGATGCGTATCATGTGGCAGGCTGTGAAGTTGATGTGTGGTTAATGTATACGCCACACAACAATGCATTTGAAGCCTTTGCCAATAGTAAAATTATTCGTGGTTTGTTAGCTATTTTACTCGAAAAAGCAAATAGCTTAACCGCTAAAGAACGTCGTATATTTGATTTTTCTGGCTATTTAACAGCACTCGGTATCACTCATCATTTGAGTCAATCTCGAGTGAATGGGCTGGATCGCGTAATTGCGAAATTGTCTGCTTAGCTTCAATCCATTGCGACATATATTGAGTTGCTTTTAATTGTTGCTGATTAATCATCGCTTGCCAGAAATTAGCCGCTCGGTGTTGTGATAAATTATCCCGTAGACTGTGAATTCGCTCAATTAATTTTGCTGTGTAATGGTTAGCATTAAACTGAGCATTAAGATGTGCGGCATTGCTCTGTTGTGTGCTTGTCCATAGCTCCCGGTCTTGGTATAACTGTACTGCTTTATTGGCAAACTCTTGAGCATCATCAGCAATACAAAGTACTTCATCCGTATAAATCCCTTCACTCGCAATGGTCGTCATCATACTCGGTGTGCCGACTTGTGCTGCATCAAAAACCTTGCCTTTTAAGCCAGCACCAAAACGTAATGGCGCCAAATTAATTCGAGCATTCTCTAATACTGTTTGTGCGTCACGGGCCCAACCGGCGATATGGAACCCAGATTTAGGTTGATTAAATTGTTGTGCTTTTGCTGGTGTATATGCCCCATACACATAACATTGAGCTTCTGGTAGTTGAGCTTTAATTTGAGGCCAAACCGTTTTAGCTAAATATTGTACGGCATCCCAATTTGGTGCATGTCGATAGTTGCCGATAAAGACAAAATGTTGCCGTTGCTCAAATGAGAGCCATTGGGCTTGTTGTTTATTTGTAATACCAGGTGTTAAAAATGGACAATAAAACAAAGTGTCTGCACTGAGTGGATAGTGCTTCGTGATAAATTGATATTCTTGTTTTGAAATAATTAAACTCAGGTCCATACGCATGATACTGGTGATTTCGCGTATTGCTAATTCGTTGTGTAAGCAGCCTTGGAGTTGAGGGTATGCACTATCGCCTTCATGATATTGTGCTAATGCCTCGATAGATAAATCGATATTAGGATACTGATTGTGCAATCGACGTCGCAACTCGCGTAGAGAATGGATATCTTCAGTATCCAGTATGCACAACGCATTAGGACAGGCAGCTCTAACGCGCCAAGAAAATTGTTCTTCCATCATAAAGCGGTCAAACAAGACTACATCAGGTGCTAATTCACCGACCATTTCATCAAAACGACTATCATTGAGTTCAATATTCACAGCGGTGATATTCAAAGCCGATAAATCAATCGTGTGTTGTGCTTCATAATGATTTGCAGGGCAAGCGAAATGACACTCATAACCATTACGCTGGAAAACGTTAATTAATGATAATAAATGAGTACCCGCTGCTGAACTTTTGGGTTCAGGCCAAACGGTACCAATAACAAGTAAACGGGGGGCTATTTGACTCAACGCATGTTCTCTGTGATGTTATTTATTAGTTGCTATTAAAATAGATGATTGTTTTGCTATTTCTTGGAGATGTATATTACATGAATGGTATGTGTTTCACTATGCTTACGCGTTCAATCGTATTAATGTTATTTAGCACAACAAAATCCTGATTATTTAAGTTACGCTTCACTCTAATGGATAGGAAATGAATTTACACAAAACGAGACTAGCATCAAATACAACTGACCAAATGCATCGGCATGGCATTATCGGGGCAGGTTTGATTGGTGGTTATTTAACTGCGCATCTAGCCCCGGTTTTACACAATATCGATAGTAACTCGTCAATTACTGTCATTGGGCGAGGGTATGCACGTGATGATTTTGGCACTGAAATGTCAATATCTGATTTTGCTACTCACACAAAAACGCTCAATACCTGTAATGTCACATTTTACGAAGCTGTGACACATAGTGTATCCACAGAACAATCTCTCACAGTGGATGTACTATGGTTAACGGTAAAATGCACTGCGATAGCGTCGGTTGTTAACGAAATAGGTCCATTACTACATGATAGAACGGTGATTATCTGTTGCCAAAATGGTATTGGCAGTGATGCGATAGTGCGAGATGCTTTTCCTAAACATCAAGTATATAGAGCAATGTTTCCATTTAATGTGGTGAAATTAGGTGTCGGACATTTTCATCGAGGCTCTTCTGGAACCGTCATGTTAGAAAATATGGTTGAAAAGTCCGAACATGATTATTTTAGTGAACTTATCAATGGCTTTAAGCAGCAATTCTACGATACCTTCCCATTGGATTGGTGTGATGATATGGATGCCTTGTTATGGGCGAAATGCCAAGTCAATCTAACTAATAGTGTCAATGCGTTGTCTAATATGTCATTAAAGAATACGCTACTGAATAAAGGCTATCGACGAGTAATAGCACAAATGATGCGTGAGCATCTTCAGGTTTGTGAAGCATTGGGTATTAAATTACCTAAAATTACGAAAGTGTCAGCAAAAATGATCCCAAGGGTCTTAAGTCTACCAGACTGGTTATTTCCTAGCATTGCTAAATCTATGGTAGATATTGATCCAGCTGCTAAGCTCTCAATGTGGTGGGATTTAGAGCTCCATCGAAACACTGAAATTGATTATATTAATGGCGCGACGATAAACGCAGCTAGGAAGTTTAACATACCGACACCAATGAACGATAAAGTACTTACGCATATAAAGGCTTTAGAACAATCGCCACAAAGATATGCTGTCAGCGCACAGATGTTACTGGGTGAATAATCGAGATTGTGTTTATGCGATGTTGCGATGAGCTGGTAAGAAGTGGGTCATTGATAATTTAATCAAATACACCCACACGCTGACGACTAATCGCAATAAGTTTTCCATGTTTATCCCATATATTAGCCTCGGTAATGCCATAACCATGATGGGCATGTCTTGTATCATCATGATAAGCAAACCAATCTTGACTATCATAAGGCGTATCACTTTCTAAAAATTCAACATTCCAGTTAATGGTACTAGCAGGGGTTGGCCATTTTAACATTTGGATAAGTGTCGGTGGATAAGCATCTAATAAACCCACTAAATGAGTAAATGTGAACGCCTTAGTAGGCTGCTTGAACCGAAACCAGCCTTTATAATGGGCGCTTTTTTGACCCGTAAATGGGATCCCACCTGATTGAATAGCTAAATCAAATTGACGTAAAAATTTTGGTGTTACTTTGGGTATAGGTGGGATAAAAGTTGCTTTTTTTGGAAGTTCAAAATCATGCTTTTCACAATTTTCCACTCTCGCTTTGGATTGTCTATTACGAGCAAAACAAGCCTGCATTACCACACAATTTTTATCATGTTGAATGGCATATGCGATATATTGAGAGACATTTTTACCGACTCGCAGCGTTTCGACTTTAACCGTAAATGGTTCATTGCACAGTAAAGGCCCGACAAAATTAACATTTAATGTTTTAATCGGCCTTTGGTCAGTGATTTGGTGGGCTAAACATTCAAATAATACCGCACTGGAAATGCCACCATATACAGTGCGACCTTGCGACCAATTCTCACCAATGGTAATGGTAGATTGCATGCCAGATAAAAAAGATTGGGTTTGGTCTAATACATCATCAAATGTCATAAAATCTCAAAAATATCGCTGGTCGGATGTGGTTATTATTAACCGTGACTATAAGACTTGCAAACAACCCAAACTGATAAGTATTGATAACAATGAGTTATTCAACATTACCGATACCTTATGGCATTATAACGTCATTGTAATTAATGGTGATCAGTCCATGACAACGATCAATTTTGTACATGCTAACGGCTTCCCAGCACCGACATATAATGTATTCTTTGAGCAATTACAGGAACAGTTTACGCCACATTCCTTGAATATTATTGCTAAGCATCAATATGCACATGATCCTATGTATCCATTAGTCGATCATTGGTCTAATCAAGTGACAGAAGTAATAGAACACATTCAAGCGCATGCTAATGAGCCTGTGATAGGAATAGGACATAGCTTTGGTGCGGTAGTGACATATATGGCTGCATGTAAAGCACCGCAGTTATTTAAAGGTGTTGTTTTATGTGATCCGCCAATAATGACTGGGCTAGGTGGTCGTTTCATTGCCCTGTTAAAACGATTAGGGTTGATTGATTATATTACGCCCGCTAAGCGTACATTACAGCGTAGGCAATGGTGGGATTTACATGATGATATGCGTACTTATTTTGCACAAAAAGCGTTATTTAAAGATTTCCATCCACAGTGTATTGACGATTACGTTAAGAGTGTTAGCGTGATCAAGTCAGGAAAAAAAACATTAACTTATGATGTCAATGTAGAAGTGGATATTTTTCGATATATGCCTACAAACATTCATCACTTCTATAATCGCTGTGAAGTGCCTAGTTTGTTATTAACTGGACGTAATACAACCGTTACTATGCCTATGTTTGTTAAACCTTTCTTGAAGGGTAATCCATCAATGCTACATGAGTATGTTGATGGAGGACACTTATTCGTTTTAGAAAAACCAAAAAAAACGGTGCATTCAATGCACCGTTTTATCACTGATTTAATATAATCTGAATCGTTATTATTTTAACGCTTCTAACATATCTGGGGTTACTAAGACTACCCCTGCGCTAGACACTCGGAATCCACGTTGTCTATCATCATCATGATTGACTCCGATTTCCATACCTTCAGGTACAACACAACCTCGATCAAGTACTGCTTTTTTTATTGTACAGTGTCGACCAATTTCGACGTTCGGTAAGAGTACGGATTCTTCAATGAAGGAATAAGAATGGATCCGCACATTAGAGAAACATAAACTCTTTTTAAGTGATGAGCCAGAAATGATACATCCGCCGGAGACGACTGAGTTTATCGCTTCACCGCGACGATTCTCTTTATCCCAGACAAATTTAGCCGGTGGTAATTGTTCTTGATAAGTCCAAATAGGCCACTCTTCATCATACAGGTTTAATGCTGGAACTGGTTCCACTAATTCCATATTTGCTTCCCAGAAGCTATCTATAGTACCCACATCGCGCCAATAATTATTCTTTTCACCTAAGCCAAATTCAAATGCGTTGACTTTGTGTTCTTTAATAATCGTAGGAATAATATCTTTGCCAAAATCGCGTTCTGAATTTTTGGTTTGATAATCCTTCTCAAGTTGTTCAAATAAGAATTCAGTATCAAAAATATAGTTACCCATCGATGCGAGGCAATTATCAGGATCATCAGCCAGTGCCGCTGGTACTTCTGGTTTTTCGGTAAAATTCGTTACACTATTATTTTCGTCGACTGCCATCACACCAAACGCGCCAGCCGCTTCTTTACAAGGAACACGCATGCACGACACCGTCATTTTTGCTCCAGACTCGACATGCTTAGCAAGCATATTGCCATAATCCATGCGGTAAATATGATCGCCAGATAAAATCATTACATATTTAGGTAACTCGTCTCTGATAATATCAATATTCTGATAAACTGCATCGGCAGTACCTTGATACCAATCATCTGAGAAACGTTGAGATGCAGGCAAAATTTCAATTGATTCGCCTAATTCTTTTTTAAAGTGACCCCATCCTCGCACCACATGACGAATTAAAGAATGTGATTTGTACTGAGACAGAATACCAATACGACGGATGCCTGAGTTAATACAATTTGATAATGGGAAGTCGATTATTCTAAACTTACCACCGAAGTAAACAGCAGGCTTGGCGCGCCATTGAGTCAGTTCGTGTAATCGGGAACCTCTACCACCAGCTAATACCAATGCATAGGTATCACGAGTTAAGTTACTGATATAGCGTCTATTATTTGACATCGAAAATCCTTTTTAAAACATGAAAGCACTTTCATATTATAGTATTTATAGAGATATTCATAGTATGAATATCTCTAAATAGTAAGAATCAAACGTGTCGTAATTGACTGGTCATTATAAATCTAAAATGAATCACTCATAACGTGATACCTTGGAACAACGTTAATTCGTGCATTAGTTTTATAAAATATGAGAAGCTGTTAAGGTATTTGTACAATTGACTTAAATTTATTTTATATCTGCCGATATTAATTGGTGCATTTATGTTGATATTGGAACTTTCATTTGAATAACACATCATTATCTAATCTGAATGATCAAATTGCGTTACTTGAGCGCAGACTTGCGCGTGAGAAAAAATCTCGTGAGATGGCAGAACAGTTGCTCGCACAAAAATCACGAGAGATTTATGTTGCCAATCAATCATTAAAAAATGCATTACTTGAAAGTGAACAAAAACGTGATGAATTACAGTTTTTACTCTCGACAAGTGGCAGTTTGTCTTTTGGTGTCAATAATACGAGTTTACTAAATAATGTGACTGAACTGACTTGTTCCTTTTTGAATGCTGTGTGGGGGCTTAGCGAAGTACAGTATACTTCAAAACCAAAGTTTAATTTGTCTACGAGAATTTGTGATAGTAATAAGCAATGGGGCAGTAATATTTCTTTTATCAAAAAAGTGAATGAAATGTTAGCTTTACAACCCGCAACAGCACAATGGAATATGGTCGAAATTAATCATAAAAGCATTTACCCTTATCCATTACAGATGCTTTATGTCAGTAAACAAATTGATCACGATACGATTTTACTATCTGCCTTTCTATTAAAACATGCACCGGCTTCTACAGAAACCTTTGACGCTTTAACGATCATACAACGACAGGTTAAAACATTTTTGATAGCAAGAAAAAATGGCACATTAATTACAGAAACTAAAGATAATCTGGATGTGA
>Ga0209555_10000095_pt1 | contig 73197 bp, 58 predicted proteins | sample SaaInl85LU_5_DNA_FD_184643 | JGI IMG/M metagenome (GOLD analysis project Ga0209555, IMG submission 184643) | Marine microbial communities from expanding oxygen minimum zones in the Saanich Inlet - ESP_85LU_5_DNA (SPAdes) (version 2) | ecosystem: Environmental > Aquatic > Marine > Intertidal...
TAAGCGAAAGGTTGTACCTTAGCGAAAATTGAGAGAATTTCATGTGGATTTATCAGATTCTTGTATCCCTTTTTAGCAGGTTATCTCCGCTGTTTGCCTTAGTTAATTCAAAGCTTCGAAAACAACTTATAGGGCAAAGAAATAGCTTAAAACAGTTACCAGATTTCGCTAAAAAAGGAAAGCTCGTTTGGATTCATGTCGCATCCTTAGGAGAATACGAACAAGCCCTACCTATTATTGATAAAATCAAGGAAAGACAAACCGAGGCGCAGATCGCCCTTAGTTTCTTTTCTCCATCCGGCTACCATTACGCGGCAAAAAAAGCACCGGTCGAATTCGTATTTTATCTGCCTTGGGACACAAAATCAAAGGCTAACAAAGTTGTTCAGTGGTTAAAGCCTGACGTTGCCATCTTCGTGAAATATGAACTTTGGCCTAACTATCTAAATGAGTTAAAAAAATTTGGATGTCCCACCTATTTGGTAGCGGCTAGATTTTATAAAGAACAATGGCTATTTAAGTACCGCTTAGGTAAACAATTGCTCGAGAATTTCAACCAAATTCTATGCCAAGACGAGTCGTCTATTTCGTCAGTACATTCTTTTTATCCAGAATTACCCGTCAACTATTGTGGGGATACTCGCTTTGATAGAGTCGCACAGATTGCCTTAGAAAACAAATCCCTAGATGGGATAGAATCCTTTATTGCCGGGCGAAAATGTATTGTTTTTGGTAGCTCATGGCAAGAAGAGCATGAGCTACTAGCCCAATCGCTCCGAGAATTCGACGACCCTAAAGTTTGCTTCATTGTCGCTCCCCATAAAGTAGATTCTATAACCACCCAAAAAGCAATCTCATCATTTTCTGAGCCCGTCAATAGATACACCAAATCAGAATTTCAAACTGACCTCAGAGTTCTAATTCTCGACACCGTAGGTTTATTGAGTGCAGTCTACAGGTATGCTGATCTAGCCTTTATCGGAGGTGGATTTAAAACAGGGCTTCACAATGTTCCCGAAGCTGCCGTTTACGGCATACCGGTTTTGATCGGACCTAACTATAGTCAGTTCCCTGAAGTGGTACAGTTGGTTAAAGAAGGTGGAGTAATAGCCATTGATCAATCTAGCGAATTTGACATTTATCTTCAAACACTTGCCAAACAACCTCGAGCACTGCAATCTCAAGGGGAAGCAAACAGAAGGTTTATCGAACAGAACTTAGGGGCTAGCGATAAAATCTATAAAGAGATCAGCAAATTCTTATAACGAATAAGCCTAAAAAAAGCCGAGAAATTCTCGGCTTTTTATGGTGCGGATGAAGGGAGTCGAACCCCCACGCCTCGCGGCACTAGATCCTAAGTCTAGCATGTCTACCAATTCCATCACATCCGCAATTGGTATTACCAATAAGGAGGGCAAATATACCCTAATTTTTTAAAATCCTAAAAATTCTTGCAAATTCTTATTTGTAAATTAGTGCCACTTTAAAGAACGTCGAAAATGAATCTGAATAACTACATCGAAAACCACAAGGTGCGCTTCACAAACGAGCTGATTGATTTGCTGAAAATACCTTCAGTAAGTGCAGATCCTGCCTATAAAGAAGCGGTTTTACAAGCAGCAGCTTTTACCGCCAAAAAACTCAAAGAAGCAGGCTGCGATAGCAGTGAAGTAATAGCCACTAAAGGGTATCCTGTAGTTTACGGTGAGAAGATTATTGACAAGACCCTTCCAACCATTCTGGTCTACGGCCACTACGATGTACAACCACCAGACCCTGTTGAACTTTGGGAATCAGGACCCTTCGAACCGGTGATCAAAAAATCCGCACTACATCCTGAGGGAGCTATTTACGCACGTGGCGCCTGTGATGATAAAGGTCAGTTCTACATGCATGTGAAAGCGTTTGAAGCTATGGTTGCTGAAAATGAACTTCCCTGTAACGTAAAATTCATGATTGAAGGAGAAGAAGAGGTAGGTAGCGATAGCCTAGGCGAGTTTTTAGAAACTTACAAGGAACGTCTCAGCAGCGACATCATTCTCATTTCAGATACAGGAATGATTAGTAGAGACATTCCCTCTATTCAAACAGGACTTCGAGGATTAAGTTATGTTGAAGTAGAGGTAACAGGACCTAACCGAGATCTACACTCAGGGGTTTATGGAGGTGCAGTGGTGAATCCGATTAACACTCTAAGCAAGATGATCGCATCGCTTCATGACGACGAAGGAAAAATCACCATTCCCGGATTCTACGATAAGGTTATCGAACTCAGTGCTGAAGAGCGCGCGGCGATGGCAGAAGTACCCTTTGATCAAGAACAGTACAATAAACATCTAGATATTGACGGGGTAAATGGAGAAAAGGGGTACTCTACTACAGAGCGGGCCTCGATTCGACCTACTCTTGATGTGAATGGAATTTGGGGTGGATACATTGGCGAAGGTGCCAAAACGGTTCTTCCGTCTAAAGCGTACGCCAAAATATCAATGCGGCTAGTACCCGACCAAGACCATCATGAAATTACTCGACTGTTCACGGAGCACTTCGAAGCGATTGCTCCAATAGGAGTTAAGGTTAAAGTAACTCCACATCACGGCGGTACTCCTTACGTTACTCCAATTGATAGTATCGGATATTTAGCAGCAGAAAAAGCCTTAGAGACAACGTTCTTTAAAAAACCGGTTCCACAACGAGGAGGAGGAAGTATCCCCATCGTAGCCTTATTTGAATCCGTTTTAGGTATAAAATCAGTTCTCATGGGATTCGGATTAGACAGCGATGCAATCCATTCTCCAAATGAGCATTATGGCCTATTCAATTACTACAAGGGAATTGAAACTATCCCCTATTTCTTCAAGTACTACACAGAACTGTCTAAAGAGGCTTAAATAGTATCGGACGACTTGGTGCAGCATCGCTAAGAATAGGCGCTACTTGTAGTTGAAGTAAATAATTACCGGTAGATAAATTGGCAGGAATCTGTGCAAATTCAGTAATCGTTGCCGAGGTTCTTGGAGAATCTGATAGTTTCCAGAAAGCACGATGCGACAAAAGAGCTCCCTGATCCTTTTCTTTATCGATCGAGGGCACATCAAGTACCAAGTGCTCTATTCCTGCTTCAACGAGTCGCTTAGTGGCTGATTCACTGAGATAGGGCCAATTCGTATGATCGTAATTGATAGGATATTCTTTATTAGGGTTTAATCGAATCACTAAAGCCTTCACTCCTTCATAATCGCAAAGATCTAATGCTTTCTCAGTTAATACCTGGTCTCCATCTATGGTCTCTAAACTCGGACGAATAAGTTTACACGGCATAAACAAAGGAAGTCTCAATTCCTCAATCACAAGCTGATTTTCGTCAATATGCCCGAGTGTTTCAGTATGCGTGCCGTGGGCATGTGGAGCAAATTTAATTTGGTCAAAATTCACTGCGGCACCCGAAGACACACTAAAAACGGCTCCTCCAACTTCTAAAGGGCCCATCTGAGGGCTGCCGATATACCAGGCGTTTACTCCACTACCTACCGCTCTTGAAAGATCAATACCAAGAGCCTCATCGAACATATAATCGGTGTCTTCAATGGTTAATCTTATCATGTGCGATTTGTCTTTAGTTCAACCATAAACAATTCACTGGCTATACCGTCAATTAAAAATTTACCCTTACGAGTAGCTCTAATTACCCCTTCCTCCTCAAACAATAGTGCATCGAGCAAAAATGGGGTTATCATCATCTTGAAATAATTCAGATAAGGAGCACCAAATTCAGATTCGAGGTCATGGTAACTCACCCCCCATTGGGTTCGAAGCGAGGTCATCACGAATTCGTTATACCGATCTTTTGTAGTCAATTCTTCGCTTTCAAAATTCAACGCTCCCCCTTCAATAGCATTCATATACTTGTGGTTCTGAGCAATATTCCAATATCTACTTTTACCATCAAAACCATGTGCAGAGGGGCCTATGCCGACATACGAAACACCCTTCCAGTAAGAACTGTTATTAACCGAGTGGTGACCGGGAAGTGCAAAATTCGAAATTTCATAATGCTCAAATCCTCTACTGGTTAAGGTATCGAGTACAACAAGGAATTGTCTTTCTGCCTGTTCCTCATCGATATCTGGAATAAGTTCCTTTTCAATATAACTAGCAAGGGCAGTCTTGGGCTCTACAGTCAATGCATAGGCCGAAACGTGAGTTGCCCCAATATCTCCAACCTTACCTATACCCTTTTGAAGCAATTCATCAGATTGTCCTGGGATACCATAAATAATATCTACAGATACTCTATCGAAATGACTTACAGCCAACTGTAGCGATCGTAAAGAATCTTCTGAGCTATGCGCTCGATTCATCAATTTTAAGTCTCGATCTTCAAAAGACTGAAGACCAATACTAAGTCTATTCACACCAGCCTCCTTCCAAGACATTATTTGATCCTCATTCACATCCTCAGGGTTTACTTCCAAGGTAAATTCAAAATCAGAAGTAAAAGAATAATGCGTTAAAGCCGTATTTTTCAATAATAACAATTGCTGCTTACTCAGTACCGAGGGGGTTCCGCCTCCTAAGTAAAAAGTATTAAAAGTAGCTTCTTGCCAGTCTGTTTTTCTCAAACGCATTTCTTCGGTCATCGCAACAATCATTCGATCGATATAATTGAGTTTTGTCGAGAAGTGAAAATCACAATAGTGACAAGCACGTCGACAAAAAGGAATGTGGAGATAAAAACTCGCCATTAGCTGGTTCGATCTTTATTCTGACTAACAAAACTTGACCAAGAATGGTAGGCATTTGTCACTTCAGGCTTACCTGCGTTATAAAAATGACAAACAGCAGCTGCTAAGCCATCGGTGGCATCTAAATTTTTCGGAAGTTCTTTTAGAGCGAACATCCCCTGAAGCATCTTCGCCACTTGTTCCTTAGAAGCATTACCGTTACCAGTGATGGCCATCTTAATTTTCTTTGGTAAATATTCGGTAACCGGTATTTGACGGGAAAGACCAGCAGCCATCGCAACACCTTGAGCTCTACCCAATTTGAGCATTGACTGTACGTTTTTACCAAAGAAGGGCGCCTCTAGAGCCATCTCGTCAGGGTGATAAGTATCAATAAGTTCAATGGTTCTTTCGTAGATCATACGCAGTTTCAGATAAGGGTCACTTACCTTTTGAAGGCGTAACTCATTCATCTGCAAGAATTTCATTTGAGAACCATTCACCTCAATAAGGCCAAAACCCATAATGGTGGTTCCGGGATCTACTCCCAAGATAATTTTCGAGGCGGACATACTACTAAGGTAACGATTTAACGGTCGAAGTAGCGAACGACCTCAGCAAGCGGTAAACGCTCAGAGTCTTCAGGTTTTTCATCGTAGTAGCCCATATAGAATAGTCCATAACAACGCTCTCCCTCTTCTAATTCAAGAAAATCTCCTAAATGCTGGACAACCCCTGGAGAACTCCAGTAACCCCCAATTCCTTTTTCATGACTACTTAGCCATAGATTCTGAACAGCCATCGCTACTGCTGCAACTTCTTCCCACTCAGGAAGCGATTCTTTCGGGTCTCTTTTCATACAAATGGCTATTGCTATTTGAGACTTTATCGCATTTGATCGCATCTTATCGTGAGTGATTTGACTGAATTTTTGTGCAGTCTTAGTATATGCTTTTCCAATAGCGTCAGCAAGTCGGCTGCGAGCCTCTGATCGAATAACTACAAATCGCCAAGGCTGAGTTTTCTTATGCGTTGGTGCCCATCTAGCTGCTTCAAGCATCTCTTCGATAAGCTGGTCAGCGATTGGACGGTCGTTATAAGATCCTGGATATACACTTCTTCGAGTGCGTATTAATTCACTTAATTCCATGAGCAATATTTTTTAAAGTACTAAAAGTACTAATGGGCTAGAAACAAAAAAAGCCTCCCCTAAGGAAAGCCTTTCAAAGGTCAGTATCACTGTGGATACCACACTTGATGCAGTTTTACCTGCACAACACAACATTGCAAATATAGGGGCAATTTTTTTATTCGATTGTTGAAAACTTCATTAAAGGAATAATTCCTAATAATTGGAATAATTCCATAATTTTGAATAATGAATCGAAATATCTTACATCTAGATCTAGACAGTTTTTTCGTCTCTGTAGAGCGGCTCATTAACAGCGAGCTTAAGAAAAGACCTCTTCTAGTCGGCGGTATCAGCGACCGCGGAGTAGTAGCTGCTTGCAGCTATGAAACACGGGCTTTTGGCGTGCACTCAGGAATGCCTATGAAATTAGCTCGCAGACTCTGTCCAGAAGCTATTGTACTAAGAGGTAATTCAGGTACGTACACCAAATATTCAGACCTCATCACTGAGATTATCAAATCAGAGGTACCTGCTTTCGAGAAAGCCAGTATCGATGAATTCTACGCAGACCTAAGTGGAATGGATCAATTTTTCGGCACTTATAAATTCGCCTCAGAACTAAGAACTAAGATCATTAGAGAAAGTGGGTTACCCATATCGCTTGGGCTATCAATAAACAAAATAGTTTCTAAGGTAGCCACCGGCGAGGCAAAACCCAACAATCAAATTAAAATCGATCAAGGGTACGAGAAGCAATTTTTAGCTCCACTCCCTATTCGAAAAATCCCAATGGTAGGCGACAAAACAGGGCTAACGCTGCAGCGATTAGGCATTAGAATCGTCAGCGACCTTCAAAAGCTGCCCGAAGAACTTCTTTTACAAACGCTAGGCAAAACAGGAGGAATCATTTGGCGAAGAGCTCAAGGAATAGATCACAGCCCTGTAATCACTTACAATGAAAGAAAATCTATTTCTACTGAAAGAACCTTTGACTACGACACCATCGATATGACTCTCTTGAGAGAATTGCTTATCGCAATGACCGAGAACCTAGCCTATCAGCTCAGAAGAGGTCAAAAATTAACTTCTTGCGTGAGCGTTAAAATAAGATATGCCGACTTCGACACTCAGAGCAGGCAATTAAAAATACCCTATACTAGCGCAGATCACTTGTTAATTCCTAGAATATTAGAGCTATTCAACGCTTTGTATAATCGACGACTAAGAGTTCGACTAATAGGAGTCAAATTCAGTCACCTGGCAGGAGGCAACTATCAGATCAACCTATTTGACGATAACGAATCAGCGATTCAGCTCTATCAAGCCATAGACAGAATGAGACTACGATTTGGTGACCGAAGTATTATCAGAGCTTCGAGTCTAGGTGCTAAAACTATCGGACGAATTGAAAACCCATTTAACGGAAACGCCCCTATCGTACTCGCTCACCGCAAGCAATAATGTATCTACAATGTCACAGTTATTACAGTCTACGATACGGAACGATCTCAGAAGAAGAGCTCGTCGACCTGGCGATTGCTAAAGGTTATTCTTTCGCCGCGCTAACCGATATCAACAACAGTGCTGCTGTCTTATCCTTTGTTAAATACTGTCAGAAAAAAAACATACCACCTATCATAGGTATTGACTGCCGCGAGAGAAACTCAGAGGGTTATGTAGGAATCGCGAGAAGTACACAAGGCTTCTATAATCTCAATCAATTCGTATCAGAGATTCAAGCCTCAAAAAAAGGGTATCCAAAATATGCTCCAGATCTCGACGAGGTAAGCTTTATCTATCCCTTTACTCAGGTGCAAATTGAAAATCTACAAATCACACTCCCCAATCATTACATAGGGGTATCGATCAAAGATCTCAACCGCTTGCGATTTAGTAAACTTATTGAGAACAAAGAACGACTTGTATTTCTTAGCCCCGTTAGTTTTCGATCTAAAAGAGACTTTAATACCCATCGTCTTCTAAGGGCCATTGACAATAATACATTACTCAGTAAACTAGCCATCGAAGAACAAGGGGATATCGATCATCAGATGCTCGATATAAGCGAATTAAAAAAAGCGGTTAACGATCTTGACTTTTTATTAGAGCAAACTACGAAACTCAGTAAACAATGCTCATTTGAGTATCCCTTTGACCCCAGACTCCCTTCAGAAAACCAACAATTATTTGGAGAAAACCAGGAAGAAGATGAATGGCTACTCAGACGTTTATGTCACGAAGGCATAGAGTACCGGTATCCTAACGAAAAACCCAAAGAACTGTATGTGCGACTAGCTAAAGAACTACAATTGATCTGTGAGAAATCCTTCACCACCTATTTCTTAATTAACTGGGATCTCACTACAGAAGCTAGAAAAAGAGGGTTTTTCTATGTAGGAAGAGGTAGTGGAGCCAATAGTCTTGTGGCGTATCTCTTACGCATTACCGATGTCGATCCTATCGAGCTCAATCTCTACTTTGAGCGTTTCATTAACAAATACCGAAGTAGTCCTCCCGATTTTGACATTGATTTTTCCTGGCGAGAGCGAGACCAAATGATTCAATATTTATTTGAGAGGTATCCCAATGTGTGTTTGCTGGGTGCGTATGTAACCTTTCAAAAAAGAGCAGTAATCAGAGAAATCGGAAAAGTATTCGGACTCTCTAAGGAAGAAATTGATGCACTAGTAGCTAATACAAAACCTCTAGGTCGCAACAAGGAGAGTGATGAGCTGCAGAGACTAGTATTGCACTATTCCCAGTTTATTGAAGGCTTGCCCAACCACTTTAGCATACATGCCGGAGGAATGCTTATTACTGAAAAGCCTATACACTACTACGCAACTACCTTTTTCCCTCCCAAAGGGTTTCGAACCATACATCTTGATATGCACATCGCTGAAGACGCTAGGCTTCACAAATTTGACATCCTGTCTCAACGAGGTCTATCAAAAATTGCTGATGCCCTAAAACTCATCAAGCAGAATCAAAATAAACAGGTAGACATTCATCAAATCGAGACCTTTAAAAATGACACTAATATCAATGAACTATTAGCCCGTGGAGATTGCATGGGTTGCTTCTACATTGAATCTCCCGCTATGCGAATGCTTTTGCAGAAACTTAAAGTAAGCAATTACTTAAGTCTTGTTGCTGCTAGCTCGATTATTAGACCCGGGGTTTCTCAAAGCGGAATGATGAATGAATACATTCTTAGGCATCAAAATCCTGAAAAAGTACACCAAAGAGCCAACCCTGTACTTCTAAGCATTATGCCCGAGACCTATGGAGTCATGGTTTATCAGGAAGATGTTATCAAAGTCGCACACTACTACGGAGGGTTGAGCCTTGCTGAAGCCGATGTTCTTCGCCGAGGGATGAGTGGTAAATCAAGATCAAAGACTGAGTTTGATCGTATCAAGGTACAATTCTTCGAAAATGGCAATCAAAAAGGGTATCGCGAAGAAGAAGTGAATGAAGTGTGGAGACAAATCGAAAGTTTCGCTGGCTACGCCTTTGCCAAGGGACACTCTGCTTCTTATGCTGTTGAGAGTTATCAAAGCCTATTTCTTAGAGCCTACTATCCGCTCGAATATCTCACAGCTGTAATCAATAATGGAGGGGGATTCTACGGAATAGAATTCTATCTCAAAGAAGCAATTAGACTAGGCGCAAGAGTGTACACCCCTTGTATTAATAAGAGCCATATTCAACATACGATCATCAAAAACGAATTATACCTAGGTTTTACATCTCTTAAAGAGTTAGAGGAACGAAGCATTGTAAAAATAGTAGAGGCTAGAACTCGAGGAGAGTTCAAAAGTCTATTCGACTTTATTGATCGAGTACCTGTAGGCAGTTCACAAATAGAACTTCTAATACGGGCCGGAGCCTTCAGCTTCACCAATGAAAATAAACACTCGCTATTATGGCAAGCGTTAGGTTTAAAAAATAGTAAACAAAGAACCTTTCAACCTAAACTTTTCGCATCAGAGCAAAAGGGAGTAAGCCTAACACACCTCAAAGAATCAGCAGTTGAAAGAACCTATGAACTTTGGGAACTTTTAGGATTTCCACTTTCAATGACTTTTGAACTTTTAAAAACTCCGATTCAAGGCATTACCGCCGACCAACTAGAGCACTACGATCGAAAGGCAGTGCGAATACTCGGGTATCTGGTTACGGTGAAAAATACTAGAACAAAGAACGGAAAGATCATGCAGTTTGCCACCTATTTAGATGTCAACGGCGCCATTTTTGACACCACTTCGTTTCCTAAAATAGCTCAAAAATATCCCGTACTATCCAAAGGAATCTACCTCATCGAAGGATTAGTCTGTACAGAATTCGGGTTCAAAAGTATTGAAGTAAAAAGAAAGGAGCGCTGCGAATATGTAAGTAATACCTCCTACTAAAAATTCAAATAAAACGGCGCTGTAAGATGACGATACTCTTCAGTATAAAGATGTCTTTCAATCTCGATCACTAATTCTTCACGCTCAGCTACAATCGCAGAGGTGGTTTTTTGAAGTTCTAACATCACCCGCTTAACTGGTAAATCTGAGCGACCCTTGACTAGACAATACCTTCGAATCTTAAAGCCTACCTCCAACGCAACATTTTGCACCTCAGAAAATCGATCTGAAGGGAGAATTAAAGAAAATAATCCTTCAGCCTTCAATAGACGGTATGATGACTGAATTAGTAACTGCAAGGGTAAATGATTCGCATTTCTAGCGAGAGTTCTAGAATCATCTACAGTTTCAGCTCCTTGAAAATAAGGTGGGTTCGAAACAATCAAATCAAAGTCAGAGTCAATGATCGAAGACGGATCTGAAAAGTCACCCATAACTACTCCTAGTCGCTCCGACCAGGGAGAACTACGAAAATTCATTTGAGTAGCCTTACAGGCTCCCTCATCAATATCTATTGCCTTAATTTGACTCGAAGAAAAACGCTGCGCTAATTGAAGAGCTATAAGCCCAGTACCACAACCAACATCTAAGATTTTTTTAGGATCAGGTGCAAAAGACCAAGCACCGATCAAAACACCATCGGTCCCGATTTTCATCGCAACATTACTATCGTCTATTGAAAATTGTTTGAATCGAAACACCCTCAGGGCTCTAAATAAAGTTCAATCAGGCCATTTGGCGCTGATACCAAGATACGTTTTTGGCCTTTATCTATAGAATTGATGATTTCGTCTACCGCCGGTAATAAAACTTCTTTCCCTTTATGATCGATAATAAAAATGGCTTGAGTGGAACTGTCATTCACCCCAACTAATTCACCAATATGACCAAAAGAAGTATCAATTACTTCAAACCCGATGAGTTCGTGGTAATAATACTGTCCCTCTTCTAATTCAGGAAGCTCGTCTAACGGGCGATAAATCGATTTTCCAATAAGTGCAGCAGCTTGAAGTTCAGAATCAACTCCCTCAAACTTAACTCTGAGCGATCCGTTGTGCCAACGAGAACGCTCAATAAAAAATGGAACCAATTCATGCTCTAATTGAACAAAAACTGATTCCATTTCAAGATATTCACCCAGGTAATCGGTGTCTAGTTTTAGAAGCACCTCACCCTTGAAGCTAAATTTTGATGCGATATGTCCTAGTTGGTAGCAGGACTCGAGTCGCATACAATCAATTATTCAGCTGGTTTCTCTTCTTCAGAAGACTCTTCTGCAGGAGCTTCTTCACTAGCAGCTTCTTCAGCAACAGGAGCCTCCTCAGCAACAGGAGCCTCAGCTACTTCTTCTGATGCTTCTTCAGTAGCCTCTACAGCAATAGGAGCCTCAGCTACTTCTTCTGATGCTTCTTCAGTAGCCTCTACAGCAATAGGAGCCTCAGCCACTTCTTCAGAAACTTCTTCAGCAGCCTCTTCAACTACTTCAGGCTCAGGAGCATTAGCGGCAGCAATCTCAGCAGCACGCTTTTCGTTAGCTTCTTTCTCAGCATCAAGAGCTTTACCCTTTGCAGCTTCTTTTTCTTTATTTAGCGCAGAGATTTCAGCAGAATTTGCCGCATCTTTCTCAGTTAACCATGCTGCAAAACGCTCTTCCACTTGCTCCTCAGTAAGAGCTCCTTTAGCTACACCTTTTACCAGGTGATGCTTAAGAAGGGCTCCCTTTCTTGAAAGTAGTGTACGCGCTGTGTCAGTTGGTTGAGCACCATTCTGTAACCATTTAACCGCTGAATCAACATCGATTTCAACAGTTGCAGGATTTGTGTTCGGGTTGTAGATACCAAGTTTTTCAAGGAATTTACCATCGCGCTTCGATCTTGAATCGGCAGCAACTACCCAATAGAAGGGTTTTCCTTTTTTACCATGGCGTTGTAATCTAATTCTAACAGGCATATCACATTAAATTTTTGAGGTTCTCGACCTCGGTTATTAATACATTGTTTAAAAGTCGTGCAAAGATAATCGAAATGTTTAGTTATCCAAGCCTCATTATTATGCTATTTTTAGGGGTTTTAAAAGTTAGTTCACTCGATGTTATACCTCATTTTTGATACGGAGACTACCGGCCTGCCTAAAAACTATAAAGCCCCGGTTAGTGACTCAGAGAATTGGCCTAGAGCAGTTCAATTATCTTGGCAGCTTCACGATCATGAGGGAACGCTAATCGACCAAAAGGACTTCCTAATCAAACCCGATGGTTTTGATATACCTTTTCAATCAGAAAGGGTGCATGGCATCTCGACTGCTCTCGCTTTAAAAGAAGGACACGAACTGCATGAAGTTCTTCAGGCTTTTGAGGAGGTTGTTCTTAAAACCGATTTTGTAGTAGGACAGAATATTGATTTTGACCTCAATATCATGGGGGCAGAATTCTACCGAATGGGGATAACTACTGCCCTTCTTGATAAAAAAGTGCTCGATACTTGCACCGAACAGACCGCTAATTTTTGCCAATTACCCGGTGGTCGTGGCGGAAGATTTAAATTACCAACCCTTTCAGAGTTACACCGTAAGCTCTTTGGAGCTGAATTTGCAGAAGCACATAACGCTAGTGCGGATGTAGAGGCAACTGCGCGATGCTTTTTTGAACTTGTTCGAATCGGTGAATTTGACACTGCCTCTTTAGGAATTTCAGAAGAAGTTCTTCAAGACTTTAAAGTTTCGAACCCCAATCCGATTCGGGCTATAGGCCTTAAGCATAAAAACCTCAAGGCTGCTTCAGAAAAATTAGCCGTACAAAGTCTTGAGTCTGAAGAATCTAAGAAAACAACTATCGACATTGAGGAGGTTAATCAACTCTCCTTTGCTCACCTACACAACCATTCACAGTTCTCTATTTTACAAGCGACTATGAAGCCTGCTGAGCTTGTCGAGACTGCCGCTGAATTAGAAATGCCAGGGGTTGCCCTCACCGATACAGGCAACATGATGGGAGCTTTCAGCTTTGTTAGTGCCGTTGCTGCTCATAATAAGTCAAACCCAGAAAAGCCCATTAAAGGAATCGTCGGTTGTGAGCTGGCGATGGTCGAAAACAGACACAATAAAGAGGTAAAAGACCTAGGATATCCCGTTGTGCTACTAGCCAAAAACAAAACAGGATATCACAACTTGACTAAACTAAGCTCTAAGGCATATACTGAGGGTTTTTACTACATCCCTCGAATTGACAAAGATTTGCTCGTAGCACATAAAGAAGGGCTAATTATTTTGTCGGGGGGTACTAGAGGTGAAGTGTCCGCCAAAGCCTTGAATATAGGTGAAAGACAAGCTAAAGAAGCGTTAGAATGGTTTAAGGAAAATTTTGACGATGACTTTTACTTACAACTCGAACGTCACAATCAAGAAGAAGAAAATAGAGTTAATTCTCAGATCGTAGCACTAGCCAAGAAGCATGGAGTCCATTTAGTTGCGACTAATAATAACTTTTATCGGTCTAAAGAAGATCAGGAACTACAAGACATACTCCTCTGCGTAAAAGAAGGAGAACTGAAGGAGACTCCGATCGGTAGAGGAAGAGGTTATCGCTACGGTCTCCCAAACAGCGAGTACTATTTTAAAGGCAGCGAGGAGATGAAAAAACTTTTCGCTGATCTACCTGACGCTATTGGAAATACAACTCGCATATTACATAAAGTAGAGAATTACGTCTTATATCGAGATGTCTTACTTCCTGAATTCGATATTCCGCAAGAATTTGCATCTTCAGAGGATCAGATTGACGGAGGTAAAAGAGGGGAAAACGCTTACCTCAAACATCTAACCTTCGAAGGAGCCAAAGAGCGTTATGGAGAGGTAACCCTAGAAATCGAAGAGCGCTTGCGATTCGAACTGAACACTATTGAGCAATCAGGCTATCCAGGATATTTCTTAATTGTAGAAGACTTTATTCGAAAAGCGAGAGAAATGAGTGTCTCGGTGGGCCCTGGAAGAGGGTCGGCGGCAGGTTCGGCAGTGGCCTACTGTTTAGGTATTACCAATATTGATCCTATTAAATACGACCTCCTTTTTGAGCGTTTTCTAAATCCAGATCGAGTATCTATGCCCGATATCGATATTGATTTTGACGATGAGGGGAGGCAGAAGGTCATCGATTATGTCATTGGAAAATACGGATCTAATCAAGTAGCTCAGATTATAACCTATGGCACCATGGCCGGCAAGTCATCGATTCGAGATACCGCTAGAGTACTTGACTTGCCACTCAACGAAGCAGATCGACTCGCTAAGCTTCTGCCTGACATGACCAAACTGGCAAAGGTGTTAGGACTTGATTCAAAGTCGCTTCAACAGAATTTTCGCAGTGAGGAAGCCCAAAAGATAGCAGAACTACAACAAATTTCTCAGAGTAAGGACGATCTCGGAAACACTCTTCAAGTCGCAAAAAGGTTAGAAGGAACCGTTCGAAATACAGGAATTCACGCCTGTGGTGTAATTATCACTCCTGGGGATATCACCGACTTTGTCCCTGTAGCTACGGCTAAAGATGCAGAGATGTGGGTAACCCAATTTGACAATTCTGTAGTAGAGAGTGCTGGTCTGTTGAAGATGGACTTCTTAGGATTAAAAACTCTGACTTTAATTAAGGATACTTTAAAGATCATAAAGGCGAGAACCGGAGTTGAACTAAATCCTGACGAATTTTCGCTAGAAGACGAAAAAACCTACGAGCTTTTTCAAAGAGGAGAAACAATCGGAATTTTCCAATATGAATCTCGTGGAATGCAGAAGTATCTAAAAGAGCTAAAACCGAGCACCTTTGACGACTTGATCGCCATGAACGCTCTTTATCGCCCAGGCCCACTTGAATATATCCCGAGCTTTATCGCTAGAAAACACGGTAAGGAACCTATCACCTACGACCTTCCAGAAATGAAGGAGTATTTGGAAAACACCTATGGAATTACGGTTTATCAAGAACAGGTGATGCTTTTATCACAGAAGCTAGGAGGTTTTACCAAAGGTGAAGCCGACGTTCTCAGAAAGGCGATGGGTAAGAAAAAGAAAGATCTTATCGACGAATTACGTCCTAAGTTTATCAATGGAGGGATTTCTATAGGACACCCTAAAGAGGTTTTAGAAAAGATCTATAAAGATTGGGAGGCATTCGCGAGTTATGCATTCAATAAGAGTCACTCGACTTGCTATGCTTACATCGCTTATCAAACCGCCTATCTAAAGGCACACTACCCTTCAGAATATATGGCCGCCGTGCTATCTAACAACATGAACCAGTTAGAACAGGTTACTCTATTTATGGAAGAGGCCAAACGCATGGGAATCGAGGTGCTCGGGCCTGATGTCAATGAGTCTTTCTACAAATTTGGGGTTAATACACAAAATGCAATTCGTTTCGGAATGGGTGCGATTAAAGGCGTAGGAAAAAACGCAGTGGATACTATTGTAGATGAAAGAAAAGAATCTGGACCCTACAGTTCAGTATTCGAATTAGCCAAACGTATAGACTTACGAGCTGCGAATAAAAGAACCTTTGAGAATCTTGCTATCGCTGGTGCTTTTGATTCTTTCGGAGCACTACGAAGTCAATACTTTCAAGAATCTAATGACGGAATCAACTATTTGGAGAAGATCATAAAGTCAGCCACCCGTTTCAAAGAAAACGAAAACGCCTCCCAAGTGAGCTTATTCGCAGATGATCCAGTCGCTCAAATTAGCGAGCCCGAGATCCCACCTTGCGAACCGTGGCCAACCATGGAGCTTCTTAGAAAAGAGAAAGAGGTTGTTGGACTTTATTTAACTGGGCATCCACTTGATGATTTCAAAAAAACGCTACAACATTTTACTAAAAACGAATTAGCAAGTCTTAATACAGACCTCACCCCCTTTGTCGGACGCGAAGTAACTGTAGGTGGTGTCGTAACATCAGCAGAAGCAAGAATTTCTAAAAATGGTAAGCGTTGGGGAATCTTTACCCTAGAAGATTATAGCGGGTCTTACCAATTCAGAGTTTTTTCAGAGGAATTTTTAAAATTCGAACACTTCTTTAAGGAACCGAACTTCTTGTATATCCGTCTCATAGTCAAAGAAGGCTATCCTATTGGGGATGGTAGTGCAAAAGGAGAACCGAGGCTGCAATTTAACGAAGTACGACTACTTCCAGATGTGATGGAAAATCTATCTAAAAAAATAAACCTTCATCTAAAGGCAGAAGAAGTAAGCAACGAATTCATAGAATTATTAAAACAAAGACTTACGGAGCACAAGGGCAACAAACCAGTTAATATTACACTACATGACAAAGACTTTCAGCTCACCTTAAAAAGCCGGAAGGAAAAAGTAGCAATTACCAAAGAGTTTCTTCACTTCCTTGACGATCAAAAAATACCCTATCAACTGCACTAATTGAACTCATTTTAAATCCCTAAATTTGTATTTTAATTCAAGATTATGGCACTAGAAATAACAGACGCAACTTTTGAAGAGGTAGTACTCAATTCAGACAAGCCAGTAGTTGTTGACTTTTGGGCAGCATGGTGCGGTCCTTGTCGTATGGTAGGACCAATCATCGATGAACTCGCAACTGAATACGAAGGCAAAGCAGTTATAGGTAAGGTCGATGTAGACAGCCACCAACAGTTTGCAGCCAAATACGGCGTTAGAAATATTCCTACCGTATTGGTTTTTAAAGGTGGGGAAATAGTAAACCGTCAGGTAGGAGTTGCTCCTAAAAACGTTTACGCTGAGGCTATTGACGCTGCTTTATAAGCCACTTCACACAGCATTCGAAAAAGAGAGCGATTTTAATCGCTTTTTTTTTGATCCTTTTTGGACAAGGTCTAAAAAAGATTATATTTGCCCCCGCTTTTAGAGCGAAAATGCTTTGGTCTGGTAGTTCAGTTGGTTAGAATACCTGCCTGTCACGCAGGGGGTCGCGGGTTCGAGTCCCGTCCAGACCGCAAAAACAAGCAAAAGCCGATTTCAAATTTGAAATCGGCTTTTTTTATTCTAAATACTCCGATAGAAGCACCTATAATTTCTTAATAATATCATAAAATTAAGGTCAAAATTAAACAATCTATTGTCAAATTATTAACCATTTGTTGCTTTAACTAAACATGCATTAATTTATTTCAATAACCACTATATATTTCGCAAAAATCGCAGGAAAGATTATAATTTTGCTAATCACTCAAACGTAAACAATTATTGTAAAACCAAATGTTATGAGAAACTACATCAATTTTCTACTGGTGTGTTTGCTCGCAGTTCAAGTAGCTGTAGCACAACAAACCGTGTCAGGTAGCGTAACAGATGAATCTGGAATTCCACTTCCAGGAGCAACTGTTATTGTAAAAGGTACTAGTAATGGTGCAGCTACCGATTTCGATGGTAACTACTCGATTTCTGTAGGACCAAATGCGGTTCTAGAATTCAGTTTCATAGGTTACCAGACTGTGGAAGTTACCGTGGGTAACCAAAGCAACATAAATGTTTCACTTCAACCATCAAACCAACTCGACGAGGTGGTTGTGACAGGTTTTGGAGAACAGTCTAAAAAATCTTTTGCTGGTTCTGCAAAAGTAGTTGGAGGAGAAAACATCTCTCAAAAATCATTTACGAATGTATCTCAAGCACTCGCTGGAGAGGTAGCTGGTGTTAGTGTATTCAATACTTCAGGACAGCCAGGATCCGTTTCTACCATTCGTATTCGAGGCTTTGGCTCCGTTAATGGAAGTCAAGCTCCTCTCTATATCGTTGACAATGCCCCATTTGGAGGTAGTCTAAACGATATCAACCCTAACGATATTAAGTCAGTTACGGTTCTTAAAGATGCCTCTGCCACTTCACTTTACGGAGCCAAAGGTGCTAATGGAGTAATCGTTATTACCACCAAAAGAGGTAAAGACAACGGTAATAGCGTAAATGTTCAAGTAAAGTCAGGTACTAACTATCAAGGTATCGGCCGCTACGAAACTATCCGCTCTCCAGAAGAATATATTGGAATTGCCTGGGACGGTGTTTACCAAAGAGGCTTAATACTAAATGACGGTGATCAAGCAGCAGCTGTTGCTTTTGCAAACGCTAACCTATTTGAATTTCCTGGTAACGCTGGTGTCTCAGACATCTCTCCTATCTACAACATGTGGAGCGTAGGAACTACTGAAGACGGAAACGTAAACGTAGCAAACCTTATCGATCCTGCTACCGGACAAGTTCGCTCAGGTGTTGCAAGAAGATATACCCCAGAAAACTGGGAAGAGTTTGCATTTCAAGATGCTAGTCGTAACGAAGTAAACGTAACAGTTTCTAATGTTAGTGAGAATTCTTCAGTTTACACTTCTATTGGATTTATTGATGATAAAGGTTACGCTGCAAACACTGACTACCAAAGACTAAATGGTCGTTTAGCTGCAACTCATAAGATTGGTGATTTTATAAATGTAAATACGTCACTAAACTACACACAGAGTGAGAGTAACCAGAATGGTCAAAGCTCTTCTTCTTCAAGTCAGTTCTGGTGGATTGATAACTTACCCCCAATTTACCCATTATATCGTCGTGATGTAGATGGAAATAAAATTCCTGATCCTGTATACGGTGGATTCCTTTTTGACTATGGTTTAGAAGATGGTCGCGGTTTTGGTTTCGCAACAAACGGTGTTGCTGATTCACAGATTAACATTAATAGAAGTCGCAACAACTCGGTTAACTTCAACAACGACACTCGCATCCAATTAGCTGAAGGTCTTACACTAGAAAATAACTTCGCTTACCAGTATTTTATGAATGATGATATCAGTTTGAACGAGCCGTTCTACAGTCCGGCTCAGGGTCAAGGTGGGGTGGTAACCCGCTCACGTTCAGAGACCAAAAACTATACAATCAGAACAGGGTTACGTTATAAAAAAACCTTTGGAGATTTAGACCTTTCAGCATTCGTATCTCACGTTGCAACTCAGTACGACTTTAACTTTCTTTCAGCTCAACGCTCCAAGTTAGTTTTACCTTTCGGAACAGACATCGCAAACGGTGTTGTTAACGCTCCAGGTAATGGTTATACTGATGAAGAAACTTCAGAAAGCTATGTTGCTAACGCTACGCTTGACTTTAAAGACAAGTATTTCTTAGGATTAACATTCAACCGTGACGGATCTTCAAGATTCATCAACAATCGATGGGGCAACTTCTATTCTATAGGGGGTGCATGGGTTTTAAGTGAAGAAAGCTTTATGTCGAATTCCAAGTTTTTTGATTTCTTAAAATTCAAAGCTAGTTACGGAGTTCAAGGTAATCAAGGAGGTGTAGGATTATACCCAGGGTATAACATCTACTCTATCAATAACCTTGCTGATAACATTTCTCTTGCATTCAGCACAAAAGGCAACAAAGATCTTACCTGGGAGAGTACAAATCTGGCAAATATTGGCTTCGAGTTCGAAGCGGGTGGATTCTTATCTGGATCTATCGAGGCATACCAGAAGACAACAACCGACATGTTCTTTGATCGTCGTGTAGGACCTTCAGTAGGATACGCTCTTATCACTGTAAACGACGGTGAATTAGTAAATAAAGGTCTTGAATTCGATCTTGACTTTGATTTAGTGAACAAGCAAGACTTTAGCTTAAGCTTAGGAATTAATGGAGAGACGTTTACTAATGAATTAACCGCAATGCCTATAGACCCTGCAACAGGAGAACAACAAAAACTTGATATCTCAGGTAGCTATGGGCGTACAGTTGGTCGTTCACTTTATGATTGGTACATCCCGGTTTATGCTGGGGTAAATAGCGACACAGGTGCTGCACAATGGGAGCGTAACTTTGATGATAAGGATGGAAGTGGTGACTATACCGATGGTGACGTAATTATTAACTCACTTACTCAATACTTAAATGACAATCCTGATGCGGTAGTTGCTCAAGACATTACTGAGGTTTATGCTGAAGCTACTGATAAGTTTATCGACAAGACCATTATTCCTGATGTTCGAGGTGCAATAAGGTTTAATGCTAGCTTCAAGCAATTCTCATTAAGCGCTTTATTTAACTATCAACTTGGTGGTTACGCTTATGACAGTGCTTATGCTAGTCTTATGTCAAATAACTACCCTGGAGTTAATAACTTCCACATTGATATTCGTAATCGTTGGATGAAATCAGGTGATACATCTGACATCCCTAGACAAGATTCACGTTATCAAGTTCAGCAAAATTCAACTTCAACTCGTTTCTTAACTAAATCAGACTTCATTGCACTAAATAATATTCGTCTTGGATACAACGTACCTAAAACGTTTGTTAACAAGTATGGAATTCAGCAAGCTGATCTATACGTTACTGGTGACAACCTATGGTTAACCAGTAAGCGACAAGGATTTAATCCGGCAACATCGATAACTGGTGGCTCAAGTATCTACAGGTATAATCCACTCTCAACAATCGTTTTTGGACTAAACGTTAAAATATAATAGCCATGAAAAATTTTAAAATACTAAGCCTTATTGGGATCGCCACTCTGGCTGTTTCATGTCAAGAAGACTTCCTAGAAACCTACCCTACTGCGACTTTGTCTCAGGAGCAGGTTTCAGAAGCAGTAGCCGTAAACCCTGATGCTGCTGCAGGTACACTACTAGGTATCTACGAAAACCTGTACCGTATTGGTTCTGGTGGCGTAGGTGGCCAAGAAGATTATGGTATCAAAACTCAGGATATCCAGTTAGACATTCTCTCAGGAGATATGGCACACTTAGGAAAAAGTTATAACCGTCAGACTCAGATTTCAGAGCTTACAGCAACTGTTGACCCTGACAGTAACTATAACTACATTCCGTGGAGATTCCTTTATCGTGTAATCAACCTCTCTAACCTTGTAATTGATGGTTTAGGAAGTGATGCAGATCTTACTACAGATGTGCAAAAACATACGATGGGTCAAGCACGTGCACTTCGCGGATGGGCGTATTACTGGATCGTAAATCTCTTTGCCGATGACATCTCAAATCTTTCGGCTCCTGCGGCTCCGATTTATACTAGTGCAGATCAGTTAGAGCAACCTAAAAGTTCTGTTCAGGAGGTGTTTAATCAGGCACTTGCTGATTTATTAGCAGCTGAGACCCTTCTTGAAGGATTTTCTCGTACTAATAAAATTGAGATGAATCAGGACATCGTTCGAGGTATACTTGCTTACACCTACGGAGCCCTCAATGATTGGTCTAAGACAGAGGAATATGCTCAAAAAGTGGTTAATGCTGGTTATCCGATCATGACTGCAAATGAAGTAGCGGTTATGGGCGAAGGCGATAACGTTGGTGGATTTAACGATGTAAATAGCCATCCAGGTATTATCTGGGGTATGGACATCACATCTCAAAACGAACTATACTCATTAGGTACTTGGTGGGGATGGATGGATTACTATAGCTACAGCTATGCTGCAGTAGGTAATTACAAAGGAATGGACGCAGGTCTTTTCAGTCAAATGAGAGCTGACGACATTCGTCAAAACCAATTCCCATTCGGTCTCCTTATTCCTGCCGGTAAATTCTACTGGAAAGGTGCTCAAGAAGCTGGATTCAGAGGATTCTCTGGACCTCAGTTGAATATAGACTCAGATGCACACTTTATGAGAATATCTGAAATGTATCTACTACATGCTGAGGCAGCGGCTGAAAACGGAAATGAAGCAGCGGCTAAAGCAAGTCTTAAAGCAGTTCTTGACGAAAGAATCGCTGACACTTCATATATTGAGGCTTTAACTGGTCAAGATCTTATCGACGAGATCGTTCTGCAAACTCGTTTAGAATTCTTCGCAGAAGGAAAAGCATATTTCCTTATGAAGCGTCGTAGAATGACTAAAACTAGAGGTGCTAACTGGTTAGACTACGCCGGTGAGTCATTCAACCACAATGACGATCGTTTGACTTATGAGATTCCTCAATCTGAGATTCTCTTCAACCCAAACATCTCCGATCAAAACTAAGATTTATATTTAAATCTGATAAAAAGCCGCAACTCACGTTGTGGCTTTTTTTATATATTCAACATCTATGAAAAAACTAATCTTCTTTCCTATCCTTCTACTATTCTTAGCTTGTTCTAGTAATTCTTCAAAAGTTATATGGGCCGATGAATTCGATTACACTGGAAGACCAGACACCAGTAAATGGCATCATCAAGAAATCCCGCCAAATAGTTGGGGATGGCATAATAACGAATTACAACACTATATTGATTACGCCAAAACATCTTATGTCTCAGAAGGAACGCTAAAAATTAAAGCAATTAAGCGAGATTATACTTTTCAAGGAGATACCAAAGAATTCGTATCCGCGAGGTTGAATTCAAAATTTGACTTTAAGTATGGAAGGGTGGACGTTAGAGCAAAACTCCCAAAAGAAGGAGGAACCTGGCCAGCGATTTGGACTCTAGGAAGTAATGTCAATGAAAAAGGTAATTATTTTGGAAACACAAAAGGAGATGCGGGATGGCCAATGTGCGGGGAAATCGACATCATGGAACAGACGGGATGGGAGAAAAATGTTTTAAAGGGGCACCTACACTGGGGACATACAGAAACAAAGGAATATTTTGACGAAGGTGAATCAACCAATATCCCTAACCCCTATGAAGACTTTCATCTTTATTCTCTTATATGGACACCTTATGAGATTATACTTCTTTTTGATAATGATCCATTTTTTACCGTCCCTAATGATGAGAAAAGGCCTTATGACAATCCCCATTATCTCATTCTCAATCTTGCGATGGGAGGCACATTAGGAGGTCAAGTACCTGATGATTTTAACGAAGCTCTTATGGAGGTAGATTACGTAAGAATCAGTAGTTTATAAACCGTATTCTACTAAATGTTCAAATAATTTTGTGAAATTATCCACAAATCGAGATCAATTTGAATCTTTCGCAACACTTGATTTTATTGACAATTAGAGTAAAAAATTTCTTTTAAAATTAGAAACGGTTCAAATGTTAGAGAAATCTTAAAGTTTAATTTACACAATCATGTAGGAATACTTAGTATTTTCGCAAAATGAATTTAAATCTAAACTTATCTAACATGAAAAAATTCTTTTCGTTGCTAGCGATCTTCACTGCATCACTTGCGGTAGCGCAACAAGCACAACAAGAAACTGACTCATTGTTAATGACTGAACTTGAAGAAGTTGTTGTTTCTTCAAGAGTTATTGACGTAGCTAAGGAGCGTGTTACTCCAGTTGCTGTAACTACAGTATCTGCCAAGGACATCTCTTTAAAAGTAGGTAACCTTGAGTTTCCTGAAATCATGAACACTACACCTGGTGTTTATGCAACTAAACAAGGTGGTGGATATGGTGATAGCCGTATTAGCCTTCGTGGTTTCGATCAGAGAAACACTTCATTCCTTATCAACGGTCAACCGGTAAACGATATGGAAAACGGATGGGTTTATTGGTCTAACTGGCAAGGTCTTACTGACGTTGCTTCTGGTATCCAAATCCAAAGAGGTCTAGGTGCATCTCGTTTAGCAGTTCCTTCAGTTGGAGGTACTGTATCTATTCTAACTAAAACAGCTGATAAAACACAGGGTGGTTCATTCACTCAAGTTTTAGGTAACGATGGATACACTAAAACATCAGCTGCCTACAATACAGGGAAAAACGAAAATGGATGGGCGACTTCTGTACTATTATCGTACTGGAAAGGTGATGGATATGTATATGGTACTAAAGGTGAAGGATGGACTTACTTTGCAGCAGTAGGATACGCACCAGAAGGTTCTGCTCACGCTCTTAACTTATCAGTTTTAGGTGCAGGACAATGGCACCACCAAAGAGACTCATGGGTATCAATCCGTGATTACGAATATTTTGGCGAAGAAGGTATCGATCGTCGCTGGAACTCTGATAATGGAATCCTAGAAGGGGAAGAATTCAATATTCGTCGCAACTTCTACAATAAGCCATTGGCAACTCTTAACTGGGACTGGGATATTGCTGACAATATTCAGCTAAACACTTCTTTCTATGCATCTGCAGGACGTGGTGGAGGAACTGGAGCGCGCGGTAACAATTTCCGTAACTCAGCAATTGATATGTTCCCTTACCAAAAAGATTTATACACTCACTACGTAGAAAATGGACGTGGAACACGTTTACCTAACGGATACATTAACTACGATGCAGTAGTTGCCACAAACCGTACTAATGCGCAACCTTACACCGGTTCTATCTCTGGGTATACCGGAGCAAGAATTGGATCAAACGGATTCCGCAACGATGGTGTTAGCCGTGAAATCATGATTCGTCGTGCATCAATGAATTCACATGACTGGGTAGGTGCAATCTCTTCACTAGATATTCAATCCGGTAAATTCAACTATTCTCTTGGTGTTGATTTAAGAAGCTATACCGGTTATCACTACCGTGTACTTAACAACTTAATGGGATTAGACGGTTACTATTCAACAGGTAACAAAAATTCAGCAGGTCAAATCATCGAAACTCTAGTAGAGGCGAACCCATTCAAGAACACTGGTATTAGAGGTCCTAAAATGGACTACTACAATATTGGTAGAGTAAAATGGGCTGGTCTTAACGGTCTTGTAGAATATAATGATAACGATGATTTTACTGCGGTACTTCAAGCAGGTATTTCTAACCAGCAATACCAACGTATCGATTACTTTGACCAAGTAGGTAACCCAGAGTCATCTAAAAATGATTCACCAGGTGGATACGTTAAGGGAGGTGCTAACTTCAATTTTGACGCTCAAAACAACGCCTTCTTTAATGCAGGTTATATCAGCCGTCAACCATTATTTGATGCAGTATTCCCAGGATTTGCTAACAACATTAACCCAGACCTACAGAATGAGGAGATCACTTCATTTGAGTTAGGATATGGTTACACATCATCAAATTTCAAGGCTAATGTGAATCTATACTCTACTACTTGGGGTAATCGTTTCATCTCGCGTGGGTTCAACTTAGAAAGCGGTGCAAGTGGAACTGCTCAATTCAAAGATGTTGATGTACTACACGAAGGTCTTGAAGTAGAAGCAACATACTACGCTTCTTCTGCACTTCGTTTTAAAGGAATGCTATCAGCAGGTAATTGGAGATATACTAAAGATTTCACATCTAAAGTATTTGACGACAACAACAACCAAATTGGTGAAGGTACCATCTATGTGAAAGATGCTAAGGTTGGTGATGCTGCTCAGTTCGTAACTTATACTGAGGCTCAGTATACTGCTGGAGATTTTTCATTCGACTTAGGATACCGTTTTGTTGATGGTCTATACGCGGATTACAGTATTGTTGATTCTGCATTTACATCTCCAAATAACAAAGGTGCGATTCAACTTCCTTCTTATGGGTTAGTTGATTTAGGAGCTACTGCCCGTTTCGATTTATTCGGTAACAATGCAAGCTTCAGAATCAATATCAACAACCTATTTGATACGGTTTACATTGCAGAGTCTAACACAAACATCCATGCGGATGGTGGTGCTACCACTTGGAATGGAGTTGACGTTCGTAACTCTGTATGGTTCGGATTTGGAAGAACTTGGAATGCTTCATTACGAGTGAATCTATAATCGAATCCTTCGATAATAACAAAGGGCCCCAATTGGGGCCCTTTTTTTTTGCTTAATATTTTCTAAAGCTACTTTATGTTATTTTATTGCTTCAAACCATTCCGTAGAGGAAAAGCGAAGTAGATCGTTTTATCAATACTTTGAAAATCAGTACACTACAAATATTAGATTTAAAATCCGTAGAGTTATTGTATAGTTCGAATTTTTCGAATTACTGAGATTTAACACTAATTTCATACCGTGGCATAAGTCTGCCTCGAAGCAAAAGATTGAATGAAGTTTAAACAATGAAAAATGCAATGAAAAATAGTTCAGAGGAAAAGAATATTTTTTTGGGGAGTCAGCCTCTAAAAACCAATAGCAGTTCAATTACAGGAGAAGAAGTTGAATTCAATGGAGAACGGTATTTTAAGATCTCAAATACAGATCAAATGCGACCTTTTTTTATGAGCATAGTGAGCCACTCCGACCATTGGATGTTCATTTCAAGTACTGGCGGATTATCTGCAGGAAGAATTAATAGTGACCACGCACTTTTCCCTTATTATACAGATGATAAAATCACTGAGGCTCACGAGCATACGGGTAGCAAAACCATTATTCTCATTGAACAAGATACTAAAACACTTCTATGGGAGCCCTTTTCATCCAACTATCAAGGGGTTTATAGCATAGAACGCAATATCTACAAGAACGCCTATGGTAATAAAGTGCTCTTCGAAGAAATCAATCATGATCTAGGAGTGTCGTTTAGTTACGAATGGTCATCCAGCGAAAAATTCGGCTTTGTTCGTAGCTCCAAGATCAAAAATTCCAATTCATTAAACAAGAGCATTCAACTTCTTGACGGGATACAAAACCTACTACCTTATGGTGTTCCTGAAGGACTACAAAGCGGGAGCAGCAACTTAGTTGACGCTTATAAAAAGTGTGAACTTGAGGCCGACACTATTGGTATTTATGCGTTAAGCGCAATTATTTCTGATAAGGCAGAACCTAGCGAGGCACTAAAGGCTAATATGGTATTCTCCCTCGGATTAGACAATAAAACTGTACTCTTATCGTCAAAGCAATTAGACCAATTCAGAAAAGGATATGGTGTGAAGAAAGAGACAGATATCAAAGCAGAGAAGGGAGCCTATTTTATAAATGCATCTTTTGAAGTAGTTTCTGAAACTGAAAAAGAATGGATGATCGTTGCTGATCTAAGCAAAACGGTAGGTGACATCATTGAATTAAGAAATAAACTTTATTCACCTGAAACCCTCAGTAAGTCGGTAAATGAAGACATTGCTCTTGGATCAGAACGACTTATCTCTCTTGTAGGAGCAAGTGATGGTATACAATTAACGGCTGATCAGAGGAGAAATACACGACACTTTGCCAACACCATGTTTAACGTTATGCGTGGAGGTATTTTCGACGAAAACTACACTGTAGAAAAAGCAGATTTTATACAATATATCAAACAAGCGAACATCGAGGTTTTTAGTGAAAAGATAACTGTACTAAATAGTTTGCCTGAAAAGTTCGATGTATTTGCCATTAAGGCATTATCCAAGAAAGATAATCACAAAGGTTTTCAGCGCTTATGCATCGAGTATCTTCCTCTTAAATTTAGTAGAAGACACGGAGATCCAAGTAGACCATGGAACAAGTTCTCCATCAACCTTAGAAATGAGGATGATGGATCTAAGATTTTAGATTACCAAGGAAACTGGAGAGATATCTTTCAAAACTGGGAAGCGCTTGCTCATTCTTATCCGGCCTTTATTGAAGGCATGATGTTTAAATTTTTGAATGCCTCATCATTTGATGGATACAACCCGTATCGTGTATTTAAAGATGGCTTTGAATGGGAAACCATTGAGCCAGATAACCCATGGTCATATATCGGATACTGGGGGGATCACCAAATTATCTATCTTCTGAAATTCCTAGAATTCATTCAGCAATACTACCCAGAGAAGTTTGAAGAATATTTCAAAGAAGATTCTTTTGTTTATGCCAATATTCCTTACCGCATAAGATCTTTCGAAGACCTTATAGCGGATCCAAAAAATACCATCGATTACGACTACAAAAGAGAGTCTGCCATCGAAGAGAGAAAGGAGCAAATCGGAGCCGACGGAGCTTTACTAACAAGTCCAGAAGGGGCGGTTTACCAAGTAAACTTTATTGAAAAGATACTAGCAACGGTATTAGCTAAAATATCCAACTACATTCCCGAAGGTGGAATCTGGATGAATACACAACGACCTGAATGGAATGACGCCAACAACGCACTAGTTGGAAACGGAGTTTCTATGGTAACGCTTTATTACCTGAGAAGATTCTTGGCCTTTTTTAAAGAATTAATCAGTCAGTCGGCAGTTTCTGAAGTTCAGATCTCGGTAGAGTTAAAAAAGTGTTTTGATGAAATTCATGAAACCCTTGAAAGCTCAGCTCATCTTCTAAAAGGTTCGATAAATGACAAGCAGCGAATGCAGGTTTTATCGGGCGTAGGAGTAGCAGCCAGTAACTACAGGCAAACCATCTACGACCAGGATTTCTCAGGAAAGAAAACCACTTTCAAAACAGACGAGTTCCTAACATTTATAGAGGTTGCTTTAAAACACCTTGAATATTCTATTGAGTCTAACAAGCGTGAAGACCAATTGTATCACGCCTATAACCTAATGACCGTAACTGAAGATCAGGGGGTAGCTATTAGCTATTTACCTGAAATGTTAGAAGGTCAAGTAGCCGTTTTAAGTTCAGGGTATCTCGATACTGAAGCCAGTTTATCCGTACTTGATGCACTCAAAGCAAGTAAACTATTTAGAGAAGATCAATACAGTTATGTGCTTTACCCAAACAAATCATTACCTCGATTCCTAGAAAAAAATAATATAAGCCCTGTTGAGGTTTCAGAATCTGAGCTGCTAAGTAAGCTTGTATTAGAAGGTAACAGAGATATTATAATTAAAGATTGTGAAGGTGGTTGTCACTTCAATGGAAACTTTAAAAACATCCGATTCCTCAGAGAAGCACTGTCAAATCTGTCCGCTCAGTACCAAGATTTAGTTTTAAAGGAGCAGCCGAAGATAGAAGCGATATACGAACAAATATTCAATCATAAGGCGTTCACAGGCAGGTCTGGTACTTTCTTCGGTTATGAAGGGTTAGGTTCTATTTACTGGCACATGGTTTCAAAACTTAGACTTGCTGCCTATGAGGTAACCAAGAATGCTGTAAACCAATCCGCATCTAAAACAATTATTGGTCAATTATTCGATCATTATTTTGAAATCAATGCAGGTATTGGAGTACACAAATCTCCTGAACTCTACGGCGCCTTCCCTACCGACCCTTACTCCCACACACCAGGTGGTAAAGGAGCGCAACAACCAGGAATGACTGGACAGGTAAAAGAGGATATTCTTTGTCGATTTGGAGAACTGGGTGTTCGTGTAACCAATGGAATATTAAGCTTTGATCCAACCCTACTTCCTAAATCTGAATTTTTGAAGAGCGACGAGGTGTTCGAATATTACGATTTAGACCAATCCTTCTCTAAGATTGAGCTGTCAAAAGGTTCTTTGGCTTATACCGTATGTCAAGTACCCATAATTTACAAACAAGAAGGGAGTGCAAGAATTTCAGTGCTTTTTAAAGACCAAAGAACAGAAACGATTGAAGGTAATACACTAACTAAGGAATATAGTGATGCTATTTTCAATCGTTCAGGTAACATCAAACAACTTATTGTAAGTATCTAAAGTCATGAGAAGGAAAATCACACGACCATTGAAAATGAGAAGCATTGGATTTTTAAGTATTCTTTGCAATCTGTTATTGGGGTCGATGCTGTTCTCATGTAATATCAAATCATCCGCTATGCAAAGCAAAACTGCTTCAGAAATATTAGGAAATTCAGAATATCAAGCGATATCCTTTGGAGGCTATAGAAAAGAAAGTAGAGAATTTCAGCCAACATTAGATCAACTCAAAGAAGACCTAAGAATCCTTCAAGCTATGGGAATCAATATGGTCCGAACTTATAATGTGCAACTTCCACATGCTTCCAACGTAGTGAAGGCTATAGCTGAGTTGCAAAAAGAAGACCCAAGTTTTGAGATGTACGTTATGCTAGGGGCATGGATCGATTGTGAAGGGGCATGGACAAGCAGTCCTAACCATGAAAAAGAAGACTACGCCTCAAATAAAGTGGAGATTGAGCGTGCCGTAGAACTCTCTCGTGCCTATCCCGACATCATAAAGGTAATCGCGGTAGGAAACGAAGCTATGGTTCATTGGGCAGCCTCTTATTTTGTAAAACCCGGTGTAATTCTTGGATGGGTAACTTATTTACAAAGCTTAAAAGCCAATGGAAATCTTCCCGAAGGGCTCTGGATTACTAGTTCTGACAATTTCGCCTCGTGGGGAGGTGGTGGATCAGAATACCATAATGAGGAATTAGTGCAACTTGCCAAAGCGGTAGATTACGTTTCTATGCATACCTACCCTTTTCATGATACTCATTACAATCCCTCTTTCTGGAATATAGAGAAAGTGAAGACCTACAAGGACACAAGTGACGTGAATAGCCTTCTGATGAAGTCTGCAGTGAATTATAGCAAGATGCAGTACAAGCAAGTCTCCGATTATCTAAAATCTATCGGAGTAAACAAACCTATCCATATCGGTGAGACTGGTTGGGCAAGTAAATCAGATGGATTCTATGGACCAGATGGGTCGAAGGCAGCTGACGAATTAAAACAATCACTGTATTATAAGGGAATGCGTGAATGGACGGATGCTGAAGGTATTAGCTGTTTCTATTTTGAGGCCTTTGATGAACCTTGGAAAAGCTCTGCTAACCCTAACGATTCTGAAAATCATTTTGGATTATTCACCCGTGACGGAAAAGCAAAATACACCTTATGGCCTTTAGTAGATTCAGGAGTGTTTGAAGGGCTTAGTCGTGATGGTAAGCCTATTACAAAGTCTTACAACGGAGAGTCTGAGTTATTAAATAAGGATGTTCATCTTCCGTTTTTAAAATAAGAGAATCTAATGATTAGAACTATCAAAATCGTAATTCTATCGCTATTCGCAGCGCTGTCTTTTAATTCTTGTTCCCTCCTTGGTGATCAAAATAGTATCGTCGGAATCAAAGGTGACCAGCTCACTATTAACGAAAGACCATTCTTTGTTAAAGGTATATGTTATCATCCTGTTGAAAAGGGTCAATCGAAAAGAAGTTTTGGACAAATCGAAAAAGATCTAAAACTTATCAAAGCAGCAGGTGCGAATACCATTAGAGTGTATGAACCTATCGAGTCCGAAGAAGTGCTTAATCAAATAAATGATGCAGGGCTTCGAGTAATCATAAGTTTCGGATTTAACCAAGGAGGCATTTATGACCTGCAATCTGAAACCTATCTAGATTATATAGAGAGGTTTAAATCGCACCCAGCGATTCTTTTATGGGAACTTGGAAACGAATACAACTATCACCCTGAGTGGTTCGGTGGAACAGTAGATTACTGGTATACGGTTCTTAACGAATCTGCTGCTGCTATCAAAAAAATAGACACTACACATCCTATATCTACTGCGCATGGAGAAGTTCCCAGTGAAGACCTCATCCAGAGATTAGATCAAATTGATTTATGGGGTCTTAATGTATATAGATGGGATCAACCAGCTACGGCACTTGAAGAATTTTCTAAAATAAGCTCTAAGCCTATTTATTTCTCAGAGCTAGGTGCAGATAGTTACATGACCATAGAGAATGAAGGCTATGCTTTAGGATATAATGAAACCGCTCAAGCAGACGCTACTCAAATTATTTTAGATCAGGTTATGACTCGAGGGACAAAGGCGACTGGTGCGATCGTATTTTCATTTACTGACGGATGGTGGAAGGCAGGTTCCCCTAACACCCAAGATGTAGGTGGGTGGACGCCGGGAAGTAGTGGAGTTCCCTACGATGCAACTGCAAATGAAGAATATTGGGGAATCGTTACCTTAGATCGAGAGCGTAAAGAGGCTTATGAAGTGGTTAAGAATGCTTTTAAGTCTTTCAATTAGAAACTAAACTATTAACTATATGAATAATCAAAATTCAAATGGGGCGTCTAGCGTTTCAATGGGACAAAAAATCGCATTTGGCTTTGGAATGCTCGCCAATCAAATGTTCCCAGCTGCTTTAGGTGTTTTCATCATCGTATTAGTACAAGACCTAGGCTTCGCTGCTCTTCTATGGGGTATCATTCAATTTGTACCTAGAATATTCGACGCAATCACAGATCCCATCATGGGATATATCTCAGACAATACCCGATCAAAATGGGGACGTCGAAGACTGTATGTACTCATCGGAGCTCTAATCATGGGATTCGCTTACATCTTTATGTGGCAGCTTCAAAAAGATGATGGAGTGGTCTTTAACTTTATTTATTTTCTATTCTGGTCACTAGTGTTTTACCTAGGACTAACCATTTTTAGTGTGCCCTATGTAGCTATGGGTTATGAAATCAGTGACGACTTTCACGAAAGAACTCAAATCATGGCCATTTCACAGTTTATTGGGCAATGGGCCTGGGTCATCGCTCCATGGTTTTGGGTAATTCTCTATGATCCGAGTTGGTTTCCAGAAGGTGCAGACCAGGGCGTCCGAGAACTTTCTATATGGGTAGCAATTCCTTGCACCTTATTTGCAATCATTCCTGCCCTATTTATTAAGACCTCCTCTACCCTCGATCGGACCGATTTTCAGCCTATAAAGGCAATGAATATCATCAAAAGTGTAAGAGAAATTTTTGTTTCGGCATTCGAAGCATTCAAGATTAAGCAGTTCAGACAAATTGCGTCTGCCACCTTTTTGATATTCAATTCATTCAATGTGATTGCAGCCTATACTTTTCTGATTATTGTACATTACTTGTTCAATAGCGACCCCGCAAGCGCAGGTACTTGGCCAGCAATGCATGGATCTGTTGGCGCACTGATAACTACATTCCTAGTTATACCCATTGTTACTAAAATGTCGAAGAAGCTCGGAAAGAAAAAGGCCTTTATCGTCTCTCAACTCATATCGATTATCGGATACATTCTCTTCTGGTTCTTATTCGTACCTGGTAAACCCTATCTATTCCTCTTCGCACTCCCCTTTCATTCTTTTGGAATTGGAAGTTTGTTCACCATTATGATGAGTATGACCGCAGACGTTTGCGATCTTGATGAACTGAATACCGGTAAGCGAAGAGAAGGGGTCCTAGGCGCCGTTTACTGGTGGATGGTAAAATTAGGCTTCGGTATCGCTGCGCTTCTAGGCGGATTTTTTTTAACTGTAGTAGGTTTTGACGCCGAAAATGTAACGGAATCATCTATTATGGGAATGCGAATGTTTTATACGCTTTTACCCATTGCAGGAGTCATTGGTGCAATCTTAATCATGAAAAACTACGACATCACTGAGGAAAAAGCTGAACAAATTAAAAAGCAACTCGCAGACAATAAAGCATAAGCTATGTCACACAGATTTGATAAAATTCAATCCCTATTAGGAGTTGATGTAAATGAACTTCGAGAAGAAGACTTAATTATCTCTAGCCGTGAAATTCTAGAATCCGGAGTGCATGGTATTTGTTTTAGCCCTTATGAAGGGGTTCAAAAACCAGGAGATCCAATTTCAGAGGATCAAATACGTCGAAAACTTGAATTACTGCGGCCTTACACTAAATGGATCAGAACTTTTTCTTGTACTGATCAGAACGAAACGATACCCAAACTAGCCAAAGAGTATGGTTTCAAGACCCTGGTTGGTGCATGGCTAGGGGACGATCTTGAAAAAAACGAGGAGGAACTGCAAGGGCTCATCGATTTATGTAATTCAGGATTTGTAGATATAGCTGCAGTAGGCAACGAGGTGATGTATCGTGAAGAACTCTCTGAGGATGAGCTAATCACTTATATCGAACGAGCGAAAAAGGAAATCAAAGAAATTCCCGTCGGATATGTCGATGCCTATTATGAGTTTACCGACTATCCTAAAATAGCAGAGGCTTGTGATGTCATTCTAGCTAATTGCTATCCCTACTGGGAAGGTTGTAGTATAGATTATTCACTCATCTATATGAAACAAATGTACCAGCAAGCTCAGCGAGTAGCTGCGGGTAAACCGGTCATTATTTCAGAAACCGGATGGCCTAGTCAGGGTGAATCTCTCGGAGCGGCAGTTCCTGGATATAAGAATGCGCTCAAATACTTCATTGATGCAATTTCTTGGTCAAAGGAAGATGAAATACCCATGTTTTATTTCTCATCTTTTGATGAATCATGGAAGGTAAGTGCTGAAGGAAGTGTAGGTGCCTATTGGGGATTATGGGATCAAAACCATCAACTGAAATTTTAGCTGAAAGCATCTCGATTGGGTAAAGTATGTTTACTTAACACTAGTTTAGCGTCAGAAATCACAGCAATTTCTTTTTGAAGACGGTACAATTTTTCGCCAGCTTCTTTCCTTGATCGATCTAAGTTAACGACTGGGTTTGGGTAATCTGTTCCTTTTTTAAAGTCGTAAAAAATCTCATCCATCGGGGTGAGTTGGTTAGGGTTGTGAACTAAGGAATGAGGTAACTTGGCTAATTCAGGAACCCACTTAAGTATAAAAGAAGCGTTTGGATCGTGCTTCACACTATTTGATATAGGACTATAAATTCGAATTTGATTGATTCCTGTTTCCCCCGCTTGCATCTGTAGTTGTGGATAATGAATACCAGGTTCAAAATCTAAAAACTGTCGAGCTAGATGAGGACTAATCGCCTGCCAGGGTAACCATAGATGATGAGTAGCAAACGAAACTAAAAGTGCACGCATTCTAAAATTTAAATACCCCGTTGTGTTGAGACATCGCATTGCAGCATCAACTAGAGGCACCCCCGTTAACCCTTTCTCCCAGGCTTCAAGAAGAAATGCATTGGTTGGCTTCTTAAGGGTGAGATAACCACGGTTAACCGGCTCGAACTCTATGCGATCTTCCATCTCAAATTTTTGAATAAAATGAGCCTGCCAGCGGAGCCTTGAGCAAAATGACGATAACGATCTTTTCGGCTTTGCGTTTTCATATACCCTTGCCGTAGCTTGAAATACCTCTTTAACAGATAAACATCCAAAGGAGATATAAGGAGATAGCCTGCTGCAGCTGATTCGAGAGTCTAATGGCTTAGAAATATGTTTGTTATAGTTTTTGTAGCGCTCGTTCAAAAAGCTGTTCAAATAGCGTAACCCCATATTTCTACCGCCCTTTTGGCGATCAATTGACAGATCATCTGGCAATACTAAGTGGTTCATTTTATTGTCTACTTGAGAAAGGGTTTTACTACTAACGACGGCCTTTTGCGACCATGATGGATGTAAAACAGAAGATTCCATAAAAGCCTCCCAACGATCTCTCCAACCAAGTCGGTGTTTGAGTCCTCGCTCTACCCCATTGGTATTAAACTCGATCCATGGGATATTCTTTTGTGCCATTATTCTTGAGAATAGTTTGTCTCGATCGAAAGTAATTTTTAAACCCGTTTCTCGATAACTATAAACACTTATTATCTCAAAGGTTTCACTGAGTCGAGTGAAATTTTCTGAAACTGAACCATACATCCTCAATACATTAGTGTTTATCGATTGTAAGAAGTTGTCGAAGTCGTTCAGGCTTTCAGAAATGAAGTGCCAGTGTCTTGGGCTGTAGTGCTTATCGTCGAGCAGTATAGGTTCGAAATTATACCATAAAATAATAGGATAGCCCGAACCAATAGCCGCTGAAATAGGCTGGTGATCCTCCCAACGCAAATCGCGTTTTAACCAAACTAAAACAACCTTCGGTCTATTCTTTCTCATTGCTAGTCTAAAGATAATGTAACACAGGTTACTAATCAGAATGTGCACGAATGCTACCTTTGAACCACTTTCGATTTTAACCTATTTTTGAAAGAACACCTATTCAATAAATAATATGCTTACAGATCTTCAGTCAGTATATGGAACACTTCTCGAAGCTTCTCTACTTCTAGAGATCAATCAAGTGGGCACCTATAGACAAATACAGGCAGGAACTGAGATCATTAGACCGGGAGAGTATATCAAAAGTATCCCCCTTTTAATCTCAGGAGCCATAAAGGTAATACGCGAGTATGATGATGGAGAAGAGCTTCTTCTTTACTATGTCGAAGAAGGTAATACTTGCTCAATGTCTATGGCGTGTTGTACCGAACAAAAGAGAAGTACTATTAAAGCAGTGGCCGAAGTTGATACGCTCTTAATTGTGATTCCAAATCATAAATTAGAAGAATGGATTGGAAGGTATCCAAGATGGAGAAGCTTCATATTTACGAGTTATCAAAATCGTCTAGAAGAAATGCTTTCTAGCCTTGAGAAAGTAGCGTTTGAACGACTAGACGAGAGGCTCATAGAATATCTTAAAGAGAAGGGAAGAATTAATGGTGAGAATAGCATTCACCAAACCCATAAAGAAATAGCAGACGAGCTCCACAGTTCTCGGGTAGTAATCTCAAGATTACTCAAGAAATTGGAAAACCTAGGTCATATAAAGCTACACCGAAATCATATTGAACTTCTCGATCTTTAAGCAATGAAATCTATCCTTCAGTTCATACCAATACTTCAATGGTTACCTAACTATAGAAAAGCAAATCTTTCTGGTGATCTATCAGCTGGGTTAACTGTGGGAATCATGCTTATTCCGCAAGGAATGGCCTATGCAATGCTGGCTGGTTTACCTCCGGTTTTTGGTTTATACGCCTCCTTAATTCCACAAGTAATCTATGCTCTCCTTGGCACCTCTAGGCAGCTTAGTGTAGCTCCTGTGGCAATGGACTCTCTATTAGTTGCAGCTGGTTTAGGAGCACTTTCTCTAAGTGGTGTGGAGGAATATACCTCGATGGCGATTTTTCTTGCCCTTTTCATGGGAAGTATTCAATTCTTACTAGGTATCGTTAAGATGGGATTCTTGGTGAATTTCTTATCCAAGCCTGTTATTAGTGGGTTTACCTCAGCAGCTGCCTTAATTATTGGGCTTAGTCAATTGAAGCATTTACTCGGTGCCCCCATAGAAAACAGTAACCAAATACACATTCTTTTAGGAAACACTTTTGAAGTTCTAGACCAGATCAATGGCTACGCCATCATCCTCGGTGTTGCATCTATTCTAATCATAAAAGCGATTAAAAAATGGAGCTCAAGAATTCCCGCAGCACTTGTGGTAACCCTTCTCGGAATCATAATTACTTATGCTTTCAATCTAAGCGAACATGGACTTAACATTGTCAGAGAAGTTCCATCGGGCCTACCAAAAGTAGGATTACCTGAGTTCTCAATGAATCGCATAAACGATTTAGCGCCTGTAGCACTTACCCTAGCTCTTATCGCCTTTATGGAAGCAATATCAGTGGCTAAAGCCATTGAAGAACGTAAGGGTCTTCAAGAAGTGAGACCGAATCAAGAACTTATTGCGATCGGAATGGCGAATATCGTAGGATCAATTTTTCAATCGTATCCAGTCACTGGAGGATTTTCAAGAACTGCAGTGAACGATCAAGCGGGCGCATCAACACCACTGGCCTCAATAATTAGTGCAGTGATTGTCGGACTAACACTACTATTCTTAACTCCCCTATTTTATCATTTACCTAAGACGGTGCTCGCAGCCATAATTATGGTAGCAGTTTTTGGACTAATTGACTTTACCTATCCTGTTCGACTTTTCAATAAAAGAAAGGACGAATTCGTTGTTCTGCTTATCACCTTTCTAACCACATTGACTGTTGGTATCACAGAGGGTATTATTCTAGGAGTTTTAATTTCAATAGGACTAATGATTTACAGAACCTCGCAACCTCACTATGCAGTTTTAGGGAGGATAAAAGATTCGACGCATTATCGAAATGTAAAGCGATTTGACAAAGAGGTTAGTATCGATCCAGAAGTTCTCTTCTTTAGATTTGATGGCCAGTTATATTTTGGAAATAAGGATTATTTTAAAACTGAATTAACTCAAGCAATTGAGTCACGAGGTAACGAATTAAAAGGTATAGTATTATCGGTAGAGGCGATTAATTATATCGACTCCTCAGCTGCACATATGTTAAGACAGCTCTTCAGCCAGTTAGAAAATAAAGGAATTAAAATTACGATTTCAGGACCTATCGGGCCGATCAGAGACATCTTAAAAAGGAGTGAAATCGTTGATCTCATTGGAAAGCAATCCTTCTTTGATAATGCTCATGACGCCTTTTTATTCATCAAAGGAGATGAGAATAAAATCGATGAGTATTCAAGAAGAATTGCCTTAGAATCAAAAGAATAGACTTTAGTAACTTAGGTAACTCTGCATTAACAATACTGATATTAACTTTGACATACTTATAAAGTACACGACATGAAAATAGAACAAATTTATACCGGATGTTTAGCTCAAGGAGCTTACTACATTGAAAGCCAAGGAGAGGTAGCAATTATCGATCCACTTAGAGAGGTAAAACCCTATCTAGAAAAAGCTAAAGAAGCTAATGCGGAGATCAAATACATATTTGAAACTCACTTTCACGCAGATTTCGTAAGTGGACACTTAAGTTTAGCAAAAGAATCTGGAGCCCCAATTATTTACGGTCCAAATGCAAACCCTAGTTTTGATGTGATTATCGCTAAAGATGGCCAAGAATTCAAGTTAGGAGAAGTTACCATCGTAGTACTCCATACGCCAGGACACACTATGGAGTCTACCACCTATTTACTAAGAGATGCCAATGGTAAAGATCATGCTATCTTTAGTGGAGACACTTTATTTTTAGGAGATGTCGGACGCCCTGATTTAGCTCAAAAAGCGGCTGATATGACTCAGGAACAATTAGCTGAGACACTCTTCGATAGCCTTAGAACGAAGATCATGCCTCTTTCTGACGAAATCACCGTTTATCCTGGTCACGGAGCAGGTTCAGCTTGTGGTAAAAACATGATGAAAGAAACCGTAGACACCTTAGGTAATCAGAAAAAAATGAATTACGCACTACGCGTAGATATGACTAAGGCCGATTTTGTTAAAGAAGTTACAGAGGGTCTTCTACCTCCCCCTCAGTACTTCCCATTAAATGTGAAGATGAACAAAGAAGGATACGATCACTTTGACGAGGTATTAGAAAGAGGATCTACACCACTTAGCCCGGAGGCTTTTGAAGATGTAGCCAATCAAACTGGTGCACTTGTTATTGATGTTCGTCATCAAGATGATTTCGTAAAGGGTCACATTCCACGCTCTATTTTCATAGGTTTAGACGGTAGTTTTGCACCTTGGGTTGGAGCCCTGATTGCTGATGTTGAACAACCATTATTACTTGTTACTCCAGAGGGACGTGAAGAAGAGACTATTACTCGTTTAGCACGTGTAGGTTTTGATAATACCCTTGGATACTTAGAAGGAAGTTTCGAATCTTGGAAAAACTCAGGCAAGGAGTTCGATACTATTGATACGATTTCTGCCGAGAGTTTAAAATCAAAACTAGAAGCTAACGACACCGAGGTTTTTGATGTTCGTAAGGACACAGAGTTTTATGCACACCGTATTCCAAGCGCCAAGAATACCCCACTAGATTACCTCAACGACCACTTAGGTGAATTTCCTGAAGATAAATCGTTCTTCGTTCACTGTGCTGGAGGATACCGTTCTGTGATTGCAGGATCTATCCTTAAGAGTAGAGGAATACATAATTTCGTTGATATTACAGGTGGATTCAAGGCTATAGAAGCAGCCGAAATAAAGTTGACAGACTATGTGTGTCCGTCCACTATGCCTTCAAAATAAATCGAATAACCTCCAATTTAACACCCTGTGTAACTATAGTTACACAGGGTGTTTTATTTTATCACTAGTTTTTATCTCAACTTTAACTAAACGATAAACACTATGTCAACTTCTTATCAAGTTCTAATTATTGGTGGAGGTACTGCGGGTATTATGGCAGCATCTCGTTTACAGAAATTAGATTCATCACTCTCAATCGCAATCATTGAACCTGCGGACACCCACTATTACCAACCCGCATGGACTTTAGTTGGAGCGGGAGCATTCGATTATAATAAAACTGCTAAACCTATGGCAGAGATTATGCCAAAAGGGGTATCATGGGTAAAAGACTTTGCCGTATCCTTTGATCCTGAAAACAACTCTGTGAGCACAAATGAAAGTGGTAACATTTCGTATGACTACCTAATTGTTGCTCCCGGGCTCGTAATGGAGCCAAGTATGATCAAAGGTCTACCTGAGGCGCTTGATAAAGGAGTGGTTTGTAGTAATTATACTAATCCTGAACACACTTGGAAATTATTACAAGATTTCAAGGGAGGTAATGCAATTTTCACTCAACCACCAACACCTATAAAATGTGGAGGTGCTCCACAGAAAATTGCTTACCTAGCAGCAGATTATTTAAGAAAGCAAGGATTATCTAAGAAATCTAATGTAATGTTTGCCACTCCGGGCACCGTAATTTTTGGTGTGCCAGTAATTAGAGAAACTTTAATGAAAGTTATTGGTAAATACAATATTAAGTTTCACCCTTACAACACACCAGTAGAGATTGATTCAGAAAAGAAGATTGTATACTTTGTAGACAAGACTCCTGAAGACCATGCGTGTTTCATGCAAAAAGAAGGTAGTTCTTATGAAACTGGAAATGTCTTTGGCGCAACAAAAACAGAAGATGGAAGAATTGCTGTTCCATTTGATTTTCTTCACATCGCTCCACCTCAAGCAGCACCAAAATTTATTAGAGAATCGGCTCTAGCGAATGAGGGGGGCTGGTTAAGCGTGGACAAGCACACCCTTCAGCACACCAAATATGCGAATGTGTTTGGATTAGGTGATGTAGCAGGGTTACCAACAGCAAAGACTGGAGCTGCAATTCGCAAGCAAGTCCCCGTGGTTTTAGATAACATCTTGCGCCTAATTAAATCAAACACTCTCGGTACTAAATCGTATAACGGTTACTCATCATGTCCACTGGTTACAGGCTATGGTAAAATGGTTCTAGCAGAGTTTGATTACGATAACAACTTTACTCCAGATCCAAAACTCAAGCAAATGCTCGTATTCGACTCATCTAAGGAGCATTGGAGACTGTGGATATTAAAAAAATTCGGACTTCCCTACCTGTATTGGAATAAAATGCTAAAAGGAGAAGACGTATAATTTTTTACCTATGTAACCTAGATTACACCCACTTATATAGTGGGTGTTTTATTTTTGAAATATCAAAAATTGATCCTATGGAATTTATAATGCAACCCTGGTCATGGTATGTTTCTGGCCCACTCATCGCACTCGTGATGTTTTTCTTAATCTTCTCAGGAAAAAACTTCGGTATGTCAGGTAATTTGCGCATAATGTGCGCCGCTTTAAGTGGAGACAAAGCTTGTGATTTTTTCCGCTTTGATTGGAAAGCTCAACGCTGGAATTTAGTTTTTGCTCTTGGGGCAATATTAGGGGGATTCGTTGCCGCTGAATTTCTGAGTACCGATACTTCAGTAGTTATTACAGAAGGTACCATCGAAAAACTAACCCAGTATGGTTTTACAGATGGCGGTACAGCCTACCTCCCAGAAAAACTGTTTAGTCTAGACGCACTTGCTGATCCCTACACATTGCTACTGTTAGCCATCGGCGGGTTTTTGGTAGGATTCGGTTCCAGATATGCGGGCGGATGTACTTCAGGCCACGCGATCTCAGGATTGAGCGACTTTCAGCTTCCATCACTTATCGCGGTGATCGGTTTCTTCATTGGAGGTCTCTTTATGGTTCATGTACTTTTTCCAATTTTATTCTAAAAACGCTTTATCCATGAAAACACTTAAATATTTAATTACAGGTATCGCCTTTGGAATTATTATGTTCAAATCAGAAGCGGCTTCCTGGTTCAGAATTTTTGAAATGTTTCAGTTTGATTCGTTCCACATGTACGGTATTATAGGTTCTGCACTTGCTACCGGAGTTATAGGGATTCAACTTATAAAACGTCTAAAACTTAAATCTCTCTCTGGGGAAGAAATTATCATTCCACCGAAGGCAAAAGGATGGAAAAACTATTTATTTGGAGGTATCCTATTCGGTTTAGGATGGGGACTTGCTGGAGCATGTCCTGGACCGATATTTACATTAATTGGAGCTGGTTTCCTTCCGCTTATTTTGGTTTTAGCCTTTGCAACCTTGGGAACCTTCGTTTATGGCGTTTTAAGACCAAAACTTCCACATTAAAAGTTATTACTCTTATTTTGTTTATTGATTTTAGGAAATACTTAAACAATTCGTATCTTTGGAGTACGACGCACCATAACCAATTGGCGTCGTACCCGCTATGAAAACAGATTCTTTAAGTACCCAGAAAGTAAGTAAAAGCTTGTCTGACTTTGATTTCGACGAAATTGGAGACGAACATCTTTACACAGGACTACAAACGCCTATGCGTGAAGACGCTTTTGCACTAACTGACCAGCAGAAGAAAGAGAAAATCACCCATCTTTTCGAACAGATCATGCATGTAATGGGATTAGATCTTAATGATGATTCTCTCAAAGGCACTCCGAAACGAGTTGCCAAGATGTATATCGATGAAATATTTTCAGGGCTAAATCCTAAAAACAAACCAAGTATTGCCTTATTTGATAACAAATACGAATACGGTCAAATGCTTGTTGAAAAAGAAATTACCTTTTATTCAAATTGTGAGCATCATTTTGTACCTATCATCGGTAAAGCTCATGTAGCTTATATCTCATCAGGACAAGTTATTGGCTTATCAAAGCTGAACCGTATCGTTCAGTACTACGCCAAGCGCCCACAGGTTCAAGAGAGACTTACTAACCAAATTGGTACCGATTTACAAGAATTATTAGCCACTGCGGATGTTGCCGTAATTATTGACGCCAAACACTTATGCGTTTCCTCAAGAGGAATTAAGGATGATACCTCTGCGACAGTTACCTCGTTCTACGGCGGTGAATTTAAAAAGCCTGAAAAATTAGCTGAATTACATCGCTACATTTACAAATAATGAAACTATTCGATTCGTTATCTAATACCTTAAAAAAGGTAAATCAGGGAATTCTCAAAGCAACAGAAATGCCACTTTTCGAATTACAAACCTTACAAGGGAGTAAAATCGATTGGAATAAATTCAAGGGCAAATATTTGCTTTTTGTAAATGTAGCTTCTGAGTGTGGCTTCACTCCTCAATATAAGAGTCTTCAAAAACTATACGATACCTACAACGACAAACTAGAGATTATAGGTCTTCCCTGCAATCAATTCGGAGCACAAGAACCGGGAAGTGCGGATGAAATCGCTTCATTTTGTGAGTTAAATTTTGGGGTTTCCTTTACACTAACTGAAAAGATTTCGGTTAAGGGAGTTCATCAGCATCCGCTATACAAATGGCTTACAGATGCCAATGAAAACGGTATTAAAAGCAGCTCTGTTAAATGGAATTTTCAAAAATATTTAGTAGATCCAGATCGTAAACTGATTGATTACTACTATTCGACTACTGACCCGCTTTCAAAGAAAATCACACGTCATTTTGAATAAAAATAAGAAGCCCGATTCGGTAGTATACAATGAAGATTCAGAACAGTTCGACGCTTTTCTGAAACCTTACTCTACTTCAGTTTCTGCACCTGTAATAGAACCTACCGATCTAACCGGATGGAAACAAAAAGGTGCACACAGCGTTAATGCCCGGTTTCAAGCGAGAATTGACGAGCTTAAAACCGCCTATCAAAAAATGATGAAAGAATTAGAGGAAAATCAGAAGGTTTATCAGGCTTCTTTCAAATTTGAGCCAGTAATCGGAAAAACTTATCACCTATACCACCATCCAGAGCGCGGGCTATTTCTATCGATTCTATCCCCTGAAGAATGTCAATTTGACTTTGAAGGAAGTTACCGACTCGATGCCGATCAAACTTGGTCTAGAATAGATTCTTAAAACAAAAAAAGGCAGTCAAAATAACTGCCTTAAACACCTTTATGTACCTTGGGTGGGGATCGAACCCACACTTCCGAAGAAACTGGATTTTGAATCCAGCGCGTCTACCAATTCCGCCACCAAGGCAAAATGCGGAGCACAGCTAAGAAATAAATTAACTTTACAGAGCTGATTTTTCGCTTAAGGTTAGGAGTCAGCTGAATAATTTAACTACATTTGCAATCCTTTTAAACAAAGGTATTTAGATGGCTGTCACTGAATTAACACCGAAAATCTTTGCTTGTACTCAAAGCATGCCTTTAGCCGAGCAAATTGCCAAGGCGTATGGTCAGTCTTTAGGCAAGGTAAATTTTTCACGTTATTCAGACGGGGAATACCAGCCAAGCTTCGAAGAATCGATTCGAGGAACTCGAGTTTTTATCCTAGGATCAACCAATCCTAGCTCTGATAATTTGATGGAAATGTTACTAATGCTTGACGCTGCTAAACGCGCCTCGGCTAGACATATCACTGCCGTATTACCTTATTACGGTTGGGCTCGGCAAGACCGAAAAGACAAGCCCCGCGTACCCATTGCTGCAAAGCTAGTTGCAAAAATGCTTGAAACTGCCGGAGCAACTCGAATCATCACAATGGACCTACACGCAGATCAGATTCAAGGATTCTTCGAGAAGCCGGTTGATCACTTATTTGCATCTACCATCTTCTTACCTTACCTGAGAGAACTAAATCTTTCTAATCTTTGTATCGCATCCCCAGATATGGGAGGATCAAAGCGTGCCTACACTTATTCAAAGGCTCTAGAATCAGATGTAGTCATCTGCTACAAGCAACGAGAGCGTGCCAATGAAGTGACTCATATGGAACTCATCGGGGAGGTTCAAGGAAAAAACGTAGTACTAGTCGATGACATGGTAGATACTGCGGGCACCTTAACGAAAGCTGCTGACCTAATGGTTGAAAGAGGAGCTTTAAGTGTTCGTGCAATTACCACGCATGGTCTTTTATCGGGTAATGCCTATGAGAGAATCGAAAATTCGAAACTCACCGAGCTTATCATTACGGATTCTATTTCAAAAGAGCACACCAGCTCTAAAATCAAAGTATTGAGTTGTGCTGAATTATTCGCAGATGTTATGCATCGTGTGCATACGAACACCTCAATTTCATCTAAGTTTGTACTTTAATTTTTTATACAATGCAATCAATTACTATTAACGGATCAAAAAGAGAAAGCGTAGGCAAAGTAGCTACTAAGGCCTTACGTAATGCTGAACTGGTTCCTTGCGTATTATACGGAGGAGAAGCACCTATCCACTTTTCAGCAGAAGAAAAAAGCTTCAAAAACCTCGTGTATACACCCAATGCGCACACGGTGGTAGTTGAGCTAGGTGGTGGTGAAAAGTATGAAGCAGTAATGCAAGACATTCAATTTCACCCAGTGACTGACCGAATTCTTCACATTGACTTCTATCAATTGTTTGAAGATAAGCCAGTTACAATGCAAATACCTGTTAGACTTCAAGGAAGCGCTCCTGGAGTTATGAATGGTGGGCGTCTAATGTTTAGAAAGCGTAAGCTTACGGTTAAGGCACTACCTGCAAACCTTCCTGATGTCATCAATGTAGATATTTCTAAGCTTAGAATTGGAGGTAACATCTCAGTAATGAATGTGCTTTCAGATGATTACACTTTCCTACACCCTGATAACACCACTATTGTTCAGGTTAAAACTTCTCGTAATGCTGTCGATGACACTGAAGAGGAAGAAGAAGGTGCTGAAGGCGGAGAAGCAGAAGCTCCTGCAGCAGAATAATTTGAATTTTCAGTATTCAATAAATACCCGCCGCCAGTGCATGCTGACGGCGGTCTTTTTTTATCCTAATTTTGTAGCTGACCTTAAAAGAAGATGAAGAAGTTTTTAATTGTAGGTTTGGGTAACATCGGAGCTAAATATGAGGGCACTCGTCACAATATTGGCTTTGAAATTATAGATCAAGTTGCAAAAAGGCTCGAAGCAAATTTTGAAGAGGTTAAACACGGCAGCATGGCCAAGGCTAGTTATAAGGGAAGAACCTGTTTTCTTCTTAAGCCAAACACCTATATGAACTTAAGCGGTAAAGCTGTCGCTTATCACATGCAGCAAGAAAAAATAGGCTTAGATGAACTGCTTATTGTAACCGACGACTTAAATCTTCCTTTCGGAACACTGAGAATCAAACCTAAAGGGTCTGATGGAGGACATAATGGATTAAAAGACATACAATCTAGATTAAGCACGACCAATTATCCTAGGTTTAGATTTGGTATTGGAAACGCCTATGAACAGGGAAGTCAAGTAGACTTTGTTTTGGGTCGTTGGTCGACAGAAGAACAATCGAAGCTAGAAGAAAGACTAGAACAATCAGCTAAAGCGATTGAAAGCTTTGTCTTTACAGGACTTTCAAGAACTATGAATACCTTTAACAATACTTAATTTATCCTGAAGGCGAGCGAATGAAAGTCATTGATAAGGTAGATAATTACCATGACAATGCTCCTACCGTTTTAACGATAGGAACTTTTGATGGTGTGCACATTGGACATACTAAGATTATTCAAAGATTAGTCGCTGATGCACACTCTAAAGGTTATAAGTCATGTCTTCTTACGTTCTTTCCACATCCGCGAGCGGTACTTCAAAGAGATTTGTCGATTAAGCTACTGACTACCATGGATGAAAAAACAAAGAGATTAGAATCTTTGGGTCTTGACGCTTTGGTAATTCATCCATTCAGTAAAGAATTTTCCCGACTTACAGCAAGAGAATATGTAGAACAAATTCTCGTTGAGAAACTTCATGTCAAAAAGATCGTTGTCGGCTACGACCATCGCTTTGGAAGAAACCGAGAAGCCGATATTAATGAACTTCGTTATTTTTCTCAACTCTTCGATTTTGAAGTGGAAGAAATTGGTCCTCAAGATATTGACGACGTAGCAGTTAGTTCAACAAAAATCAGAACCGCCCTGACCGAAGGAGTAGTAGATAAGGCTAATCAATATCTTGGTTATACTTATGGTGTTAAAGGAATAGTTCAAAAAGGGAAAGGAATTGGCCGAGAAATCGGGTTTCCGACGGCAAATCTTCATGAGATTCATCCAACAAAGTTGATCCCCGCTGATGGTGCCTATATAGTAAGTACACAATACAGAGGAAACCTTCTGAAAGGCATTATGAATATTGGAAAAAACCCAACTGTCGGTGGTAAGGGTCTAAATCTCGAGGTGCACTTCCTAGATTTTGATAGTGAACTATACAATGAACGCCTCACCATCCACTTCCATAAAAGAATTAGAAGTGAAAAGAAGTTTAATAGTCTAGAGGCATTAAAAAATCAATTAGAATTAGATAAGTCAAGCGCGATTAGCTTCTTTAAAGACGCAATGCTTACCTAGACTTTTCTACTTTTGCAGCAAACTTAATTTTCCATGCTACAGATACAGGCGATTCGAGAAAATACGGATAAGGTCGTTAAAGCTTTAAATAAACGCGGTTTTAAATCGGAGGAAATTATACCTAAGATTTTATACCTTGATGCTACGAGAAGAGAGATTCAAACTGAATTAGATCAGGTATTAGCTGAATCTAATCAATTATCTGAAAGTATTGGAAAGCTTTTTAAAAATGGGAAAGCGAGTGAAGCAGAACCATTAAAAGCAAAGAGTAGTGAACTTAAAGAAAATAGTAAAGAACTTAGCGAAAGACTGCACGAGGTAGCTAATGAGCTTGAAAGCCTACTCTATCAGGTACCAAATACGCCGAATGAAATTGTTCCAGAAGGAAAAACTCCTGAAGAGAATGAGGTCGTATTTAGCAAAGGTGAAATTCCTTCCCTTCACGCGGGTGCTAAACCTCATTGGGAATTAGCTAGCGACTATGATTTGATTGATTTCGAGCTAGGGGTCAAGATTTCAGGTGCCGGCTTCCCAGTATATAAAGGAAAAGGAGCTCGTTTACAACGAGCACTCATTAATTTCTTTCTTGATCAAAACATCAAAGCAGGTTATGCCGAGGTACAACCACCACACCTGATCAACGAAGCCTCAGGATATGGTACAGGACAGTTACCCGATAAAGAAGGGCAAATGTACCATGTAACCGGAGACGATCTTTACCTGATACCAACTGCTGAAGTACCTGTAACCAATATCTTAAGAGATTCGTTACTCAAAGAAGAAGAGTTACCTATTGCAATGACCGCTTATACTCCTTGTTTTAGAAGAGAGGCAGGTAGTTATGGAGCGGATGTTCGTGGTTTAAACCGTTTGCATCAATTCGATAAAGTTGAGATTGTACGCGTTGAAAAGCCTGAGAATTCGTATCCAGCTCTTGACCAAATGGTCGAACATGTAAAAACGATTTTAGAGGCACTTGATCTCCCCTACCGTATTTTGAGATTATGTGCCGGTGATATGGGATTCACCTCGGCCCTCACTTATGACTTTGAGGTTTATTCAGCCGCTCAAAACAGATGGTTAGAGATCAGTTCTGTTTCAAATTTTGAAACCTTTCAATCAAATCGTTTAAAGCTCAGATATAAATCAAAAGACGGCAAGAAGGCTTTGGCTCACACCTTAAATGGAAGTGCGCTAGCGCTTCCGAGAGTATTAGCCGCACTTTTAGAGAATCATCAACATGAAGATGGAATTCATATCCCAACAGCCCTTCAAGCGTATACTCATTTCAGTAAAATAGACTAGATCCTATGCTCATCTACAATATCACTACTCATATAGAAACTCAAATCGAATCAGAATGGGTCGAGTGGATGAGACAGACTTATATACCACTGATGTTTGCCACGGGTAAGTTTCGTGGAGCAACCTTCACCAAGGTAGTACAAGAAGCACATATTGAGGGTAAAAGTTACAGTGTTCAATACACTACGCCCAATAAAGCAACATTAGAATCGTTTTTGGCCGAAGACGCTCCACGATTAGAGCTAGAGGCGCAAAACAAATTTGGAAATCAGGCCTTATCCTTTGCAACAGAATTAGAACTTATCGGACAGGCTCAAATTAAAGAGGCATAATGAAGGGGCGTCATGAATCCTCTGAACCTGTTCGGGCTAAAAAGCATCTAGGACAGCATTTTTTGAAAGATCCACAGATTGCCTCCAAAATTGCTGATACTCTAAGTTTAGAAGGTTATAAGCACGTTTTAGAAATAGGGCCAGGAACCGGAGTTCTTACGCAGTTTTTAATTAATAAACCGATCAGCCTTGAAGTCATCGATCTCGACAGAGAATCGATTGAGTACTTGCGAACAACCTTTATTGAGGAGCATCAGCCAAAAGCTCTGACCATTACTGAAGGAGATTTTCTCAAAAAAGATTTAGCCAAATTTTTCGATGGCGATCCATTCGCAATTACCGGGAATTTTCCTTACAACATTTCTACCCAGATTGTCTTCAAGATGCTCGAGTATCGAGATCGGATTCCTGAATTCACTGGGATGTTTCAAAAAGAGGTCGCACAACGCATTTGCGAAAAACCAGGAACCAAGGCCTATGGTATACTCAGTGTTCTGGTTCAAGCCTTTTATGACGCCTCCTATGCCTTTACGGTGCATCCGCAAGTTTTCGAACCCCCTCCGAAGGTTCAATCTGGAGTCATCATACTCAGACGTAAGGAGACCCAAGACATCAATTGCTCGGTTCCCCTATTTTTCAGAGTAGTCAAAACCGCCTTCAATCAAAGACGTAAAACCCTTCGAAATTCATTAAAGACCTTCGAACTTCCTGCAAATATCACAGAAGACACTATATTTGATCTAAGGCCAGAGCGTCTAGGTGTAACAGAATTTATCCGTCTAACTCAACTCATTGAAAATGCAACCCTTTAAGCTTACCGAAGAGTTTTTAGCCAAGGTTCGACTGCTCATTGAAGCGATCAATGAGGATGAGTTACTCACCCTTTTCGAGGAGTTGCACTATGCCGATATCGCTGAAATCATCAATGAACTCGAAACTCCAGAAGCTATTTACCTGATTCGTTTATTAGATTCAGAACGAACTGGAGATGTGCTTACCGAACTTGATGAAGATCTCAGAGAAGATATTTTGGCCGAGTTAAGTGCCGCTGAGATTGCAACAGAACTTTCTGAAATCGATACCGATGATGCGGTAGACATTATTACCGAACTCTCTGAAGATTTAGCCAAGGAGGTCATCTCCGAAATCGAAGATAGAGAACATGCGGCAGAGATCTTAGAACTCATGCGATACGGCGAAGATACCGCTGGGGGTCTTATGGCAAAGGAGCTCATAAAGGTGAATGAAAACTGGAATATCACCACTTGTGTCAGAGAAATGAGAGCGCAAGCAGAATATGTTACTCGTGTGCATTCCATTTATGTTGTTGACGATAATGATTTATTGAAAGGACGACTTTCATTGAAAGACCTACTTACTAGCCCAAACGACGCGCATATCAAGGATGTATATATTTCAAAGGTGGACTATGTAGGTGTTCACGAAAAATCAGAAGAGATTGCTAAGGTCATGGCAAAATACGACTTAGAGGCGATCCCAGTAGTCGATGAAATGAATCGTTTAGTCGGCAGAATCACTATCGATGACATTGTCGATGTTATTAGAGAAGAAGCTGATAAAGATTATCAGCAAATGGCGGGGATCACCCAAGATGTTGAGGCAGATGATAGCATCTTAGATCTCACCCGGGCTCGACTGCCTTGGCTTGTGGTAGGTTTAATTGGAGGCCTAGGAGCCGCTATGATCATGGGAGGCTTTGAAGATATTATCAGCGAACATGCGATCTTATTCTTTTTCACCCCCTTAATTGCAGCAATGGCGGGTAATGTTGGGGTACAATCTAGCGCGATTATCGTGCAAGGTATCGCTAATGACGATATCAAGGGAAGTATCGCCTCTCGATTATCGAAAGAAATGCTACTTGCTCTATTTAATGGTATCATCTTAGCCATTTTACTTTTTGCAAGTACTTGGTTTTGGAAAGGCCATCTTTTGTCTGCATTAGCCATTTCACTTTCTCTAATTGTGGTCATTGTTATGGCGGGGCTAATCGGAACATTCATACCCCTATTCTTGAATAAAAGAGGAATTGATCCAGCCGTTGCCACTGGTCCGTTTATCACTACTAGCAACGATATCTTCGGAATTTTAATCTATTTCTGGATGGCCAAGATCATCTTAGGAATATGAGTCGAAAAGTACTACATCTCGACAGCAATCACCTTGTAATCGCCGAAGGACTAGAACAGTTAGGCTTTCAGAATGAGCACGATTACACTAGTACTTACGAGGAAGTATTAGAGAAGATTGGGGATTACGAAGGGCTCATTGTCCGTTCAAGGATCCCAATCGATCCGCGACTATTAGCTAAAGCCAAAAATCTAAAGTTCATCGGAAGAATCGGTGCTGGATTAGAAAATATTGATCTTTTAGAGGCCGAAAAACAAGGAATCTTTTTAGCAGCTGCGCCCGAAGGTAACCGCAACGCAGTAGCCGAGCATACACTTGGCTTACTGCTATCTCTATTTAATAAACTGAATGTGGCCGACAAAGAAGTTCGCTCAGGACTTTGGAGAAGGGAAGAAAATCGAGGCCTCGAACTCGATGGAAGAACCATTGGTATTATCGGATATGGAAACATGGGTAGGCAATTTGCCAAAAAGCTAAGAGGCTTCGATGTAGATACCATATGCTTTGATTTAAAACCAAATATTGGAGATGAATATGCGCGTCAAGTAAGTATCGAAGAGCTTAGAGAGCAAACAGATATTTTAAGTCTGCACCTCCCACAGACTCCCGATACGATTCATTTAATCAATTCAGCATTTATCGATCAAATGAAAAAATCCTTCTGGCTATTAAATACTGGAAGAGGAAGCGCAGTGAAAACTGAGGATTTAGTCAGTGCTCTGAAAAAAGGGAAAATCAAAGGTGCAGGTTTAGATGTCCTAGAATACGAAAGCAAGTCATTCGCCAATCTTTTTGAACACGCAAATAAACCAGAGGCATTCTCTTATTTAATTAACGCAGACAATGTCATTCTGACCCCTCATGTTGCCGGCTGGAGCGTTGAAAGCTATTACCTGCTATCTAAAGTAGTTTTAGATAAGATTATCTCGCTTTACACTAAAAAAAATCGATAAGTGTTATGAAAAAGAAAATCCTCGTTTTATGCACTGGGAATTCAATGGGATTTGATATTTACCGTATGAGATCATGCGAAAGAGAACTATCCTTACCAACTAGCACCAAAGGCTAAAAGATTTCCTCACAACTTTTTCGATCCCTATAAGATTGAGGGAAGTAATGAAGAAAAATAGGCTGCTTTTTTTAAAAACAAGAGAGCAGATAAGAGAATATATAATTACCTTTATTAATGAAAATTTTACCTAGTTAAATTTATTGGGTTTAGTTTAACTAGGATCTACAGAAGAGCACTTCGAAGGTCAGCATTTAATTGGGTTTGTTTGGTATCATTTAACGATGATATACAGTTGGCCTTCAGCTCTTTTGTTCAGAATATGTTACTACCTGTAGCGTCTGATCTGTACGCTGTTCTACTAAAATTCGTTCACCTCTTGGTATTACATTCAGCGACTTTTCATCGAAATGACGAATGGTGTATAAAGACACCCCTTTATGACAATTCACCTTGAATTCTGCCTCTAATTCAGGTAAGAGACCTTCAATTCCTTCAAAACGATTATCTAAACAAACCTTAAAGCTAATCGCTGAATTTTGAATCAAGTCAACTTTCAAACGATACTTGGCGAACAAGTTAAAAAGCTTACCAAAGTGCTGCTCAACCATAAATGAGAAGTCTTGTGTAGCCAATTCTAATAACACCTGATTTTTCTTTACAATAAAGCACGGTACTTGAGGCGCAAGGGCTGCACCACCAGTAACCGTCGTTCCTTTCGCGCTTAAGTCAATGAATGATCTCACATGCAGAGGAATGGCTCTTCTTTGAAGAGGCTGAAGGGTCTTTGGGTGAATAACCGAAGCACCATAAAAAGCGAGTTCAATCGCTTCTCGATAAGAGATTTGATTCAATAATTGGGTGTCAGTGAAGTATCTAGGGTCGGCATTTAAAACCCCGGGGACATCCTTCCAAATACTTACTGAAGATGCTTCAAGCGCGTAAGCCAAAATCGCAGCAGTATAATCTGAGCCTTCTCTACCTAGGGTTGTAGTGAAGTTATTTGTATCACTACCCAAAAAACCTTGAGTAATAATTAACTGTTTAGCCTCTTTCAATGAAGAAACTTTTTCTGCGGTTGCTTCCCAATTTACGGTAGCGTCTCTATAAGAGTCGTCTGTCTTAATTAGAGTGCGTACATCGTACCAAGTGTTATCAATACCCACCTCAGCGAGGTAGGAACTTATTATTCGTGTAGATAATAGTTCACCGTATCCGACAATTTGATCATAAATGAATGATTTATTGAGCGACTTGTTCCAGGTAATAAACCCTACAATCTCATCAAACATTCGTTCAATATCTGCTCGTACCTGATCAGCTCGATCCCCAAACAATTCATCGATAATTGTTCGATGAAAATCGACTACAGGTGCGATCGATTGATTTACTGCCTCAACGACATCTTTATTGTCGGTCTTAGCCTTGAAATAATCTGCAACTACAACTTCCATGGCATTGGTAGTTTTACCCATGGCGGAAACTACCATACAAACGTCCTGATGACCCTCTGTTTTTAATACATGAGCCACGTTAGCGATACTTTGAGCATCTTTAACCGAAGCTCCTCCAAATTTGAAAACTCTTTTACCCATTATTTTCAAGCTGAACGACATACCAATTTTTTAACACCTTTGCACCTTTGCTTTCATAGAGGGCTATAGCATTTTTGTTCCAGTCTAATACTTCCCATCCGATTCTTCGCACCTTAATAGACTTTCCGTACGAGATCACGTGGTCTAACAAAGCCGATCCAATTCCTTTCCCTCGATGTTCAACTTCAACGATAAGGTCTTCTAGGTGGAGTGCCTTGCCTTTCCAAGTTGAATATCGGAGATAAGTAAGTGCTATTCCTATCACCTTGTGGGTTTCTGAATCTACGGCCACAAAACAATGATAGAAGGGCTGATCTCCAAATCCATCTTTAGCTACTTCTTCTAAAGAAAGTACCATTTCATTCTCAGCCTCTTCGAATACGGCTAATTCCTTGATTAATCGATGAATATCCGCAACATCTGAGCGTACTGCATCTCTAATGATAAAGCCCATAAATATGTCATTTTGGTGCATCAAAGGTATTTGAAATGTCTAGCTACTACAAATACCTCTGAAGCTCTCACAAAAGCCGTCAAAATTGTTGTAGTTTAGGTAATTCTAAGAGGTCAAATTGCTATGAAACCAGACCTTCTCAGTTTTACATCTAAAGGAATCTACTGTGCCGCGGCCGATGTCTATCTCGACCCATGGCGACCAGTGGACAAGGCGATTATTTCCCATGCTCACGCAGATCATAGCCGTTATGGAAACAAAAAATATATCGCCCACCACCACAGCGTTCCTGTAATCAAACACCGGTTAGGTGGCGTCAATATACAAGGGATTTCTTGGAATGAACCCTTCAGTGTAAATGGAGTTCAATTCACTCTATATCCCGCTGGACATATTGTTGGGTCTTCTCTTATCAAAGTGATGCATAAGGGGGAAATTGCGCTTTTTACCGGAGATTATAAGTTAGAAAACGATGGCCTTAGTACTCCCCTCGAAATGCAACGCTGTCATACCCTGATCACCGAATGCACTTTCGGACTTCCGATTTTTAGATGGAAACCTCAACAAGAGGTGTTTTCAGAAATAGAAAATTGGTGGAGCTTCAATCAGCAAAATTCATTCACTAGTGTAATTTATGCCTACAGTTTAGGAAAGGCCCAACGACTATTACATCATCTCCAATCAACACATGGCACTATCCTAGTGCATCCTGCTATTGCAGCAGTCAATGAATCATTATCGACTATTGTTTCATTTAATAGTGTACAAACGCTAACGGCTGATATAAATCCGATAGACCACCCTGGAGCTCTGCTTATTCTACCCCCATCAGGCAGAGAAGCAAAATATCTAAAGAAATGGGGAGAACTAAGAACAGCAAGTGCAAGCGGATGGATGGCTACCCGTGGTAATCGAAGAAGAAGAAATGTCGACAGAGGCTTTGTAATTTCAGATCACTGCGACTTTGACGCATTGAATACCTGCATAAAATACAGCGAAGCCGAAAAAGTAATCTGCACCCATGGGTTCACCGATATCTATTCCAAATATCTCAGAGGAATTGGATTTAATGCAGGAACTGAGCATGCCGAATTTGAAGAAGAGGAAGTTGAAAATAGTACAGACCTACTGGTACAATGAAAGACTTCTCACTACTCATTCAACGTTTAGATCAACTCACCAAAACAAGTGAAAAAGTAAAGGTGCTGAGTGATTACTTTAAGACTGCACCACAAAAGGATGTAGTCTGGGCGATTGCGATCTGGTCACACAGAAGACCTAAAAGACCCATCTCAACAACACTTTTAAGAGAATGGGCTGCAGAACTAACTGGGGTGGATCAGTGGCTATTTGAAGATAGTTATCACATCGTTGGTGATTTAGCAGAAACTATTGCTTTATTGACCTGTAAGAAGGAAGTAACAATCCATCATTCAAAAGAATCTCTAAGTACCATTATTGAGGACCTAATTGCGCTGAAAACACAGTCAGAAAACCAAAAGAAGGCCTACATCACGACTAAATGGGCTGAACTTAATTATTTCGGAAGTTTTACTTTCACCAAATTACTCACTGGAGGTTTTCGAATTGGAATCAGTCAAAAGCTGATGACTAAAGCTCTGGAGAGCGCCTTTGATATTCCTTCAGATGAAATTGCCTATAGACTTATGGGCAAGTGGAACCCCACAGAAGTAACCCTGAAGAAATTGTTATTTGACAACGACCCAGAAGCTAACCAGTCGAGACCTTACCCTTTCTTTCTAGCTTATCCGGTAGAAAATACGCCAGAAGATCTAGGAGATATTTCTCAGTGGAGCATTGAACATAAATGGGATGGAATACGTGCCCAGCTCATCAAAAGAAATGAAACTTTCGCAATTTGGTCAAGAGGAGAAGAGCTCATTACTGAACAATTCCCCGAGTTACATAGTATAAAAGACCAACTAAAAGAGGATGTAGTTCTCGACGGTGAGATCATTCCGATAAAAGATGGCTTACCCGATCACTTTGGAACACTTCAAAAAAGACTCAATCGAAAAAGAATCACCAATTCCTTGTTAGAAGAGGCTCCCGTGGTGTTTCGAGCCTATGATCTACTAGAATATCAAGGTAAGGACTTTCGAGAACAAACCTACCTTGAGCGCAGAAATTGTCTAGAAAGTATCCCATTTAGCGGGCCTTTACAGCTATCAAAATTTAAAATCTTCAAAAACTGGCAAGAAGTTGAAGATGAAAGACTTCGCTCTAAACAAGTAAAAAGTGAAGGCCTCATGCTAAAACAAATAGACAGTACTTATGGAGTAGGACGCAAAAAAGGGGATTGGTTCAAATACAAAAATGACCCTCTAAATTGCGATGCAATATTAACCTATGTAATGCGAGGTCATGGTCGAAGAAGTAGCCTTTACACCGATTTCACCTTTGCGCTATGGGACAGAGATCCTAAAGACCCTGAAGCAAAATTGGTAACCTTTGCCAAAGCCTATTCTGGGCTCACTGACCAGGAATTCAAAGAAATAAATCGATGGATTCGATCGAATGCTCTCGAAAAATTCGGACCCGTTAGGGCTGTTAAACCTGAACTCGTTTTTGAAATTGCCTTTGAGGGAGTTGCCCCATCCTCAAGACACAAAAGCGGCTATGCGACAAGATTTCCAAGAATTGTGCGATGGCGAAAGGACAAAAAGATCGATGAAGCCAACCGGTTAGAAGACCTTAAAAATTTAGTGCGCTAAAAATGGAAGGGCCTATCGAAAATATTATTTCATGGTTTGAAGAAAAAAAATGGGAGCCCTTTCCATTTCAAAAGGATTGCTGGAAGGCCTATCTTAAAGGTAGTTCGGGTTTATTAATGGCACCCACAGGTTCAGGTAAAACCTTAGCTCTCGGAGCCCCAATCTTGCAATCTATAGATCCCAATAAAAAAGGCTTACAAGCATTGTGGATCACGCCCCTTAGAGCGTTGTCTCAAGAAATTTTCGAGGCTCTAGAAAAGGCCTCTATACAAATGAACATAGACATTGAAGTAGGGCTACGTAACGGGGATACTTCAACCAAAGAAAGAACCAAGCAACGAAAATTGCTTCCTCAACTACTTATTACTACGCCTGAAAGTCTTCAATTACTTCTTGCCTCCAAAGGCTACGAAACCAGGTTTAAGTATTTAAGAAGTATCGTAATCGACGAGTGGCATGATTTATATGCCAGCAAACGCGGTGCACTTCTAGAGTTAGGATTGTCTCGACTTCGAGGAATAAATTCAAAGCTTCAAGTTTGGGGAATAAGCGCAACCCTAGGAGATCCCCTTCTTGCGCTGTCTGTTTTAAATGGAACCGTCATTGAAAATGAGAAGGTACCTGACGGATGGACCATTATTCAATCAAACCTAACCAAAGAGATCCTGATTAAATCGCTCATCTCAGAGAAAGCCGATCGATTCCCTTGGCGCGGACACTTAGGTCTTCATCTCATTGATCAAATCGGTCCACTGCTAAAAAAAAGTAAAAGCATTCTCATTTTTACCAATACTCGCAGTCAATGCGAAATTTGGTTTCAGGCATTACTCTCCCACTACCCTGATTTAGCCGGGCAAATGGCTATGCATCACAGTTCAATTGAGAAAAACACCAGGCTTTGGGTAGAGAATGCGCTTAGAAATGAGAGTCTAAAAGTCGTGGTGTGCACCTCGAGTCTCGACTTAGGGGTAGACTTCGCTCCGGTCGAAACAGTAATTCAAGTTGGTGGACCCAAAAGTATCGCAAGGCTGATGCAGCGCGCAGGCCGAAGTGGACACCAACCTGGCGCTCAAAGTAAGTTGTACTTTCTACCGACCCATGCTATGGAAATTATAGAATCAGCAGCGCTTAAAATTGCCGTTCAGGAGAAACAGATCGAAGCAAGCGTACCCTACCTTAATTCCTATGACTTACTTATTCAGTATTTAACCACTCTTGCCGTTTCTGATGGATTTTACCCTGAGCGAATACTTTCTGAGGTTCGAAGCACCTTTTGTTTTCAAACCCTATCTGAGGAAGAATGGAACTGGATTCTTCGATTTATTATCACTGGTGGAGGTAGCTTAGAAAATTATGATGAGTACCAGCGCGTAACCATTGAAGAAGACGGAAAATACCTAGTGACCAAACGTTCGATTGCCATGCGTCACCGATTTCAGATAGGTACCATTGTATCGGATGCTACTCTAGCAGTACACTTTATTAACGGTGGATTTATCGGTACTCTAGAGGAGTGGTTCGTTTCGCAACTGAAGCCCGGTGATCACTTTACATTTGCAGGCCGTGTTTTAGAATTTATCCGAGTTCGTGAAATGAAGGTTCAAGTGCGATTAAGCAAAACTAAATCGAGTAAAGTTCCCGCATGGATGGGCGGAAGGCTCTCATTCAGCTCCGAAATGTCTATGTATTTACAAACAGCACTCACTAAGATAGAGAGAAATAGCAAAGAGTTAACCAAAGAAATAAAGGGCCTTGAAGCAGTTTTTAAAGCACAGAAAACAGAGAGTATTATCCCTGATAAATACACCTTTTTGGCTGAAACCTTTAAAACAAAAGAAGGCTATCATCACCTCTTCTACACTTTTGAGGGGCGCTTTATCAATGAAGCCCTGGCTAATCTATTAGCCTATCGGTTAAGCCTATTACATCCGATAAGTTGCTCCCTCGCTTATAATGATTATGGGTTTGAGTTACTCTCTGATCAGTCGATTGATATAGAAGAAATTGAAACCCAAGAACTCTGGTCTACACGAGATTTAATGATCGATCTAAGAGCAAGTATTAACCTCAGCGAACTCTCACGTAGGAGCTTTCGAGATATCTCGGTAATTAGCGGACTCGTATTTAACGGATACCCTGGAAAGCCAGTTAAAACTAAACATCTTCAAAGCTCGAGTCAATTGGTTTATGAGGTATTCAAAAGCTATGAGCCTGACAATCTATTAATGCTTCAAGCCGAGAGAGAGGTCTTTGAACACCAACTCGAATTTGACCGTTTAAAAAGAGTACTAGAAAATATCAATCGCAAAAACACCTACATCGCTAGATGCGAGAAGCCAACTCCTTTTTCATTTCCTATAATCACCGACCGTTTGAGAGCACGGCTATCGAACGAAGATCTCGAAAAACGAATTCAAAAAATGATTCAACAGTTATGACCTTGAACTTTGCCGATCAGTCCTTTGAATTACATCCAGCTGGAGCCTTATTTTGGCCCAACGAGGAACTACTAATTATTAGCGATGTTCATTTAGGGAAAATCACTCATTTCAGAAAACATGGGATGCCTATACCTAATGATGCGGTTGTAGAAAACTTTGAAAAACTCGATCAGGTGATCGATTATTTCAACCCTATAGAATTGGTTTTTCTCGGAGATTTATTTCATTCTTCCTTCAATAACGAATTTGATCAATTCAAATTATGGGTTGAAAACCAGAGTATACCGATACGATTGATAAAGGGAAATCACGAAGTTTTAGATGACAGCACTTATGAATCGTTCGGAATCGAAGTTGAATCTCATATCACGTTCGATACCTTTAGATTGCAGCATCATCCAGAAGAGAATGATTTTAGTCTTCCCATTATTTGTGGGCACATACACCCCGCTTATCTTTTAAAAGGAAAAGCAAGAGATCAAATAAAACTCAAGTGCTTTCACGCTTCAGAGACACAGCTTACCCTACCAGCTTTTGGAGTTTTTACAGGAAGCCATCTAATTACCCCTCAACCAAACGATCAAATAGTGTTACTAACAGGCGACCGCCTAATTGCCATTTAGAGCTATCTTTGCACCGCATTTATGAGTTCGATTTCTGAACAAATCATTCAAAAATTCACAACCTCAAATTCTTTTGAGGCTGCACTATCACGTTTAGAAAGTGCCCGTGGAGAGGTTAAAATTGCAGGCCTGACACAATCGGGAATTTCCATATTTATCTCAAGCGGTCATCGAAAAAATCAAAAGAACTGGCTAGTTATAGTTGAAGACAAAGAGGCGGCAGCATATATTCAGAACGACCTAGAGCGATTCCTTGGAAAAGACGAGGCACTCTTTTACCCAGCTTCTTATCGTCGTCCTTATGAAATTGAAGCGATCGACAATGCGAATGTGTTGATGCGATCCGAAGTGCTTCAGCAACTTTCTGAAAGCAAGAAACCTAAGGTAATTGTAACCTATACCGATGCGCTGCTAGAAAAAATCATTACAAAGAAGGATTTTGTAAGTCAACGAATCGATCTTAAAACAGGAGATCAGGTCGGATTAGATTTTATCAACGAAAGCCTATTCGAATTCGGATTTGAACGTACCGACTTTGTTACCGAACCTGGAGAATTCTCTGTTCGAGGAGGCATCATAGACGTTTATTCCTTTGCCCACGACTTACCTTATCGTATAGAATTTTTTGGTAATGAAGTAGAAAGCATACGAACCTTCGATATCGAAACTCAGCTATCGAAAGAAGCTGTTAGTAATCTAACCATAGTACCGAACATGGATCGATCGGCAAGTGTTCAAGACCGGATTTCATTCTTAGAATATTTTGATCCAGAGAACACAACGGTTTTTGTTCAAGAAATTGAGGTAATCAAAAAAAAACTAGATGAACTATACGAAAAAGCCGAGCAACAATTTGACGAGTTAGATAGTCCACTTAAACACGCTCATCCTTCTGCCCTTTTCAGCAGTTCAAAAACCTTAGAGACAGACCTTACATCTCATTCTTTTGGCCGATTAGAAAAAGAGCGTTCAGAAAACAGTATCGACTTTAAACAAAAAAGCCAACCTGCCTTCAACAAGCGATTTGATCTTCTTTGGAAAGAACTTGAAGCGAAAAAGGAAGATGGATACACTTGCTTTTTACACTGCAGTTCAACACAACAAGTAGATCGCTTTAAAGAAATATTTGCAAAGCATGAAACCGCTCTTCCGTACACTCCAGTGATCATGCCGCTTATGGGTGGTTTTGTAGATGAAAGGGCAAAACTCTGCTGTTATACCGACCACGAAATCTTCGAACGTTATCACAAATTTAGTGTTCGTGGGGCAGCCGCGAAAAAGCAGAAACTCAGTCTAGCAGAACTCAACAAGCTAGAAGTGGGTGACTACGTAACCCATATTGATCACGGGATAGGAACCTTCGGAGGACTACAGAAAATCGAAGTGGAAGGTAAAATGCAGGAGGCAATTAAGTTGATTTACGGTGACCGAGACATCTTGTATGTGAGTATTCATTCACTCCATAAAATCGGCAAATACAATGGCAAAGATGGAGTACCCCCTAAACTCTACAAGCTTGGATCTGGAGCTTGGCAAAAAGTTAAGGAAAAGACCAAGTCACATGTCAAAAAGGTTGCCTTTGACCTTATTCAAGTCTATGCTAAAAGACGATTAGAAAAAGGCTTTCAATTTGGTCCCGACTCTTATTTACAACATGAACTTGAGGCGTCCTTTATCTATGAAGATACTCCCGATCAAGAGAAAGCAACTCGAGAGGTTAAAGCCGATATGGAGCGTGATCGTCCTATGGACCGTTTAGTTTGTGGAGATGTTGGTTTTGGTAAAACCGAAGTTGCTATTAGAGCGGCATTCAAAGCTCTAGATAATGGAAAGCAAGTAGCAGTGCTTGTACCGACCACTATTCTGGCCTTTCAACATGCAAAGACCTTTGCTAAACGTTTAGAGGACTTACCGGTTCGGGTGGATTTCTTAAATCGTTTCAGAACCGCTAAAGAGAAGAAGGAGGTCTTAGAGGATGTAAAAGCAGGGAAGGTTGATATTCTTATCGGAACCCATCAGATTGTCAACAAAAACATCAAATTCAAAGACCTTGGACTACTTATCGTCGATGAAGAACAAAAATTTGGAGTCTCTGTAAAAGAACGAATCAAATCATTCAAGGCGAGTATTGATGTACTTACCCTCACGGCAACACCTATACCTAGAACTCTGCAGTTTAGTTTGATGGCAGCAAGAGACTTATCGGTGATAAGTACTCCGCCGCCAAATCGATATCCGATTGAAAGTAGTGTCATACGCTTTGATTTAGAAGCAATTCGCGATGCAATTAGCTTTGAAATTGAGCGTGGCGGACAAGTTTATTTCATACACAATCGCATCGAGAATATTAAGGAAGTTGCGGGGATGATTCAACAGCTCGTTCCTGACGCACGAATCAGAAGCGGTCACGGCAGAATGGACGGTAAAGATCTCGAAGAACTCATGCTCGATTTCATGAATGGGAATTTCGATGTTCTGGTCTCCACCACCATCGTTGAGAGTGGACTCGACATACCCAATGCGAATACCATTTTAATCCACAACGCCCACAGTTTTGGTTTAAGCGATTTGCATCAAATGCGCGGTAGGGTCGGACGATCGAATAAAAAGGCGTTTTGTTATTTCATCACAGATCCGTTTGAATCATTAACCAGTGAGGCAAGAAAAAGAATGGAGGCTTTAGCTCAATTCACTGAACTTGGGAGTGGATTCCAAATTGCGATGAAAGACCTTGAAATTAGAGGTGCGGGTGATTTATTGGGAGGTGAACAAAGTGGCTTCATCACAGATATCGGATTTGATACCTACCAGAAAATTGTTTCTGAGGCCATCGAAGAACTGAAAAATAATGAGTTTAAATCGCTCTACGAGGAAGAAAAAGAAAACGAAGAAGTAAAAGAGTACATCAGCGAAGTACAGATAGACACTGATTTAGAATTACTCTTTCCCGATGATTATATCAATGCAAACGCTGAGCGTTTAAGTCTTTACCAAGAGTTGAGTGAAATCGAAAGCGCTGAAGCGTTGACCCATTTTGCGAAGCAATTAAGGGACCGATTTGGGCCGCTTCCGCAGGCTGCAAATGATCTCATTCAGTCTATTTCAATGAAGTGGATCGCCAAGTCACTTGGTGTTGAAAAAATCGTATTCAAAAGAGAAACGCTGATCGGGTACTTCTTATCAGATAGCCAATCAGAATTCTATCAGAGTGCAGCCTTTCAGCATCTAATCAAGGCTTCGGCTACCTTGCCTTGTGCTCTTAAAGAAAAACCTTCAAAGAATGGTCCTCGATTACTGATTCGCTTCGATCAAATCAAATCTCTAGAAGAAGCAATAGACGCCCTCAAACAACTAAAGCTATAAGGCTTTTAACGCCTTGATTACGGTAAAAGCTTTATCTGCCTCAGGATCATCTACAATTATGGTAAATTCATTCGTAGTAGAAATCACCTCATGCAGCACAATACCTTCCCAAGCCAAACGTTGAAAGATAAAATAATAGACACCGGGGACAGTAACGTTCTCATGCGGTAGTTTAACCGTTACTGAAGCGAGATTAGTCACCTTTTGAGTCATGCGCTCACCACTAAATAGCTCTTCGATATACCGCTCTAATCGATCGCTAACCACAATATTTATTTCGTTAACCCCGCGAGATGAAGTGTAGAAAACATCAGGATTTCGACGAATCTCACGCATGAGTTGTGCCTGCTTTTCAAGAATACTCTCTGAAGTTAAAAATGTAAAATCAACTAAAGAGGAGCGCACCGTAATCTCACCAATATTCTTCAGAACTTTCACAATCTTATGAGTAGCTCTAAACTCTAGGTGTTCTGAAAGACGCTTAAGAGCCATTACGATGGCACCTTCACGCACCTCTTTTCCTAAATAAGATTCAATTTCAGGTCGTATCTGACGTGATAAAGAAGTAAGGTTAATAATGCCTTCAGCTAGAGCCGATTGAAGAAATGGTTTACGGTGAATGACGCTTTCTACGACAGATGAAATGGTCTTCATATAGTTAATTTATACATATTGTTTTATTTATAACAATTCGTCAAATATATAAAGAAATGTCGATAAAGTGCGAAACTTGTGAATTTTTCTGTCTTAAGTGGACACCTACCAGATCTATTCGCAGCTCCTCAACTTCAGAAATTCGATGCGCGTAGAAAGAGCCTATGGCCTGTAATCTAGCAAACTGTGCTTTAGAAATACGTTTAATTATCTGCTTTGTAGCTAAAAACCGTGTACTCGACTTAACCTCAACGATCACTAAAATTCGGTCTTTAATTGCTAGAATATCAGCTTCTAAATGACCAAGTCTGATATTTTGATGAAGAATACGGTACCCTTGTTTTTCAAGGAAGGTTACTGCTTCTATCTGGCCAAGATCCCCTACTCTTTTACTCATTGGCATTAAAAATAGTGAACAGAATATTCAGGAATCGTTCGATAAACATCTAGAATCGATTCGATAAAGAATTAACTATTTTTGCCTTCAAATCATCAGTGAATGTCAGACTCGAAAAAACGATATACCCTTACCGCTGCACTACCCTACACTAATGGACCTATTCATATTGGGCATTTAGCCGGGGTATACGTGCCTGCAGACATATTTGCACGTTACAAAAGACTACAAGGCCATGATGTAGCCTTCATTTGTGGAAGTGACGAACACGGAGTTGCTATATCTATGAAAGCTCGAAAAGAGGGAATCTCACCTAAAGAAGTCATCGACACTTACGATGCGATCATTCGAAAATCTTTTGAAGACTTCGGAATCTCTTTCGACAATTACTCAAGAACCTCTAGAGACATTCACCATAAGACTGCTCAAGAATTTTTTACAAAACTCTATGAGCAAAAAGATTTCATTGAAGAAACTAGCGAGCAATTATTTGACGCCGAGGCAAACATTTTCTTAGCTGATCGTTTTGTTACGGGCACTTGTCCAAAATGTCAAAACATAGAAGCTTACGGCGACCAATGCGAAAAGTGTGGATCGAGTTTAAACGCTACAGACCTGATTGATCCTAAGAGTACCTTAAGTGGCGCAACACCCTCTCTTAAATCAACAACACACTGGTACCTACCCCTAGATAAAAGTGAGGCTTTCTTAAGAAAATGGATTTTAGAAGATCACAAAGAAGATTGGAAGTCAAATGTTTACGGCCAGTGTAAATCATGGATTGATGATGGGCTTCGTCCTAGAGCGGTTACTAGAGATCTTGATTGGGGAATCAAAGTCCCTCTTGAATCTGCAGACGGTAAGGTTTTATATGTATGGTTCGAGGCACCTATCGGATACATTTCATCAACCAAAGAATGGGCGGATAAAAAGGGAATTGATTGGGAATCTTACTGGAAAGATGAGAACACCTCACTTATTCACTTCATAGGAAAGGACAATATCGTATTCCATTGTATTATATTCCCTGCGCTTTTAAAGGCACATGGAGATTATATACTCCCAGAAAATGTGCCTGCAAATGAGTTTTTAAATTTAGAAGGGCAAAAACTCTCGACCTCTAAAAACTGGGCAGTTTGGCTTCACGAATATCTCGAAGACTTTGAAGGAATGCAGGACGCCCTGAGATATGTTTTAACAATTAATGCTCCTGAAACCAAAGACAACGACTTCACTTGGGATGATTTTCAGGCCCGGGTAAACAACGAGCTGGTTTCTGTTTATGGAAACTTCATTAACAGAGTAGTTGTTCTGAGTCAGAAATACTATGATGGAATTGTTCCAGAAGCCGGACCGTTAAGCGATGAAGACAAACAAATATTTCAAGAATTAAAAGAAGCTCCTTCTGCAATTGAGAAATCGTTAGACCGATATCGATTTAGAGAGGCTGCCGGTCTTTTAATGGGTGTTGCGAGACTAGGTAATAAATACCTAGCTGACCATGAACCTTGGAAACTAATTAAATCTGATCCTGAGCGCGTTAAAACCATCATGAATGTAGCGCTTCAACTATCAGCTGGTCTCGCGTATCTCTCTGAGCCATTCTTGCCATTCTCAGCAGAAAAGTTGAAGAAAATGCTCAATTTAAAGATCATTGAAAACCCTTTTGAGCACCTCAAAACTGCAACTTATCTAGTCTCTGCAGGTCAAAACCTCGGAACTTCTGAATTACTATTCAGAAAGATTGAAAATGCTGAAATACAAAATCAGTTAGATAAACTGAAATCAACAGAAAAAGATTCTACCATTATGCAAGAACCACAAAAACCTGCCATCAATTATGACACCTTTAGTAGTCTTGATTTAAGGGTTGGCACGATACTTTCAGCTGAAAAAATGCCTAAAGCCGATCGATTACTCGTTCTGAAAGTCGACACTGGACTTGACCAAAGAACCATTGTATCTGGGATTGCAGAGCATTTCTCACCTGAAGAAGTGGTTGGGAAAAAGGTTTGCGTTCTAATGAACCTTGAACCTCGTAAACTTAGAGGTGTAGAAAGTCAAGGTATGCTGCTCATGGCAACAGACCCTGAAGGAAAACTAAGTTTCATGAGCCCAAAAGATGCAGTAGCTGCAGGAAGCCCTATTTCTTAATGCTAAAAATTGCTTTCGATTCAATTTATGTTCTAGATCTACCTGAAGGCCATAGGTTTCCTATGCTCAAGTACGACCTGCTACCGAAGCAGTTGATTCATGAAGGCACCTGCAGCGAAGAGAACTTCTTCTCTCCTGAGTATCTCGATCCTAAAGACGCCCTAAGTGTTCATACAGAATCTTACTTTCGACGATTAATAAATTCAGATCTCACCCCTAAAGAGGTGAGAAAAATAGGATTCCCATTATCTCAACATCTCATTGATCGAGAACAAAGAATCGCACAGGGAACCATCGAAAATTGCTATTACGCATTTAATCACGGAATATCTATTAATATCGCAGGAGGCACACATCATGCCTATACCGATCATGGAGAGGCCTTCTGTCTATTAAATGATCAAGCGATCGCTGCATCTCATCTGATTCGCAAAGGGCTCATCAAAAAAGCACTAATCATTGATCTTGACGTACACCAAGGAAATGGAACTGCATCTATTTTTCAAAAGGATCCATCAGTATTCACATTCTCTGTGCATGGAGCGGCTAATTATCCCTTTAAAAAGGAAGAATCAGATGTAGACCTTCCTCTACCTAAAGGATGTAGCGATCTTGAATATTTAGCGCTCCTAGATGAGTATCTTGATCCTTTGATCGAGGAGGTAAAACCTGACTTTATCTTTTATCTCTCAGGAGTAGATATTCTAGAATCTGATCGATTAGGAACCTTAGGCCTAACTCTTAATGGATGTAAGGAGAGAGACCATAAGGTTCTAAATCTTGCGCATTCAAAAGGAATTCCTATTCAATGTTCAATGGGTGGTGGTTATTCAAAAGACATACGAGTAATTGTAGAGGCTCACGCCAATCTCTTTCGAATAGCCCAATACCTCTACGATTAAAAAGTCTCTGATTCTATAGCAGCTTCAGGCTTGCCTAAAAGCAATAAATCAGAGCAACGAATTTCTGTAATACGCTTCTTTAGACCTTCATTGTCGTCATAAGATCGATGGGTAATTCGTCCAGAAACAGCGATCTCCTTACCCTTCTGAACATACTTCTCTGCAATTTCGGCTTGGCGATCCCACGCAATGATCGTATGCCATTCAGTTGAAACGGTTCTTTCGCCTGCGGCATTATTGTAAATTTCATTGGTGGCCAAACTAAACTTTGCAAGTTTCTTGCCTCCCTCTAGTTCTGTGATTTCTGGGTCATTGCCAACATAACCTATTAGTTGGGCTTGATTTCTTAGTGCATTCATAAAATTGATTTTGCTTCAAAGTTGAATACTGAGGATCTAACTTTTCGTGCTGTAAACGGATAGAAACGTTTAAATATCCAAGCTCCTATTTTAATAAACACTGAGTGTTATTTGCAGTGAAGGTCTTCTTCTTTGTGCCAAAACAGATTTCATATGAACAGAGGTTGTAAAGTTTGTAAAGAGCCCTTATTCGGTAGAACAGATCAAAAGTTTTGCAGTGATGCTTGTAGAAGTCATCATCACAATCTTAAGAATCAAAGAGAGAATCAGAGCTTTTACAGTACTCATCGAAGACTTCAACATAATTACAGAATTTTAAGAGACTATATTATCGGTGAGTACACGGAGTGCAATCTCAGTGAATTGAATCGACAAGGGTTTAGACCCTCATGTATCACTGAGATAGAAAAAGGAAAAAAGGGTGGTCTGCCAAAATACTATCTTTACGATATTGGGTACCACTTTTTAACCTCAGAGAAAATCAAAATATTCAAACGCGTCAAGATTGATTAAAATCGGAATTTTAGGAGAAGGTTGGCTCGGGAGTTATCTCCTCCAAAGACTTCAAGGAAATGGATTCGACGTAAAAGGAGCCAAAACCTTTGGATGCTATTTTAGAAACAACCGATGGGAAGGTGAACTGTCTGCATTTCTAGAGAGTTTATCCTATTTAATTATCACCATACCAAGTGGTGCTAGCAGAAATACCAGTGATCCCAAGGATGGAAATCTTCCCTTATTCAAACAATTAATAAGCCGCCTAAATAAGAATCCGAACTTAACCGTTTTCTACACCAGCAGTATCTCTGTATATGAAAAAGCGGTAAGAGTAATTGATGAAAATACAAAGCTTGACCCGAAAACTTCCTCAGCAAGGGTAATTACAAGAATTGAGGAGGAATTTGAAAAGAGTCAAATCCAAAGGTTTCATGCACTGCGACTAGGAGGTCTTATTGGAGAAGATAGACACCCAATCTATAGTCTATTAAGCGCGCAGAAAAGTATAGCATCCGATGAACTCATCAATTTCATTGACCGTGAAGACATTTTTCAATGTATCCAATGGCTCTTTGATAATCCTCAAGAAGGACCATTAAATCTAGTGGCACCTTTTCACCCCACAAAGAAGGAGTATTACACGAGAATAGCAGAAGAAAGAAATTTAGACCTTCCGGTTTTTACAGAAGGAGGCATCGCCTCAGAAGTAGTGTCTCTAAAGTTACCCCTAAAACAACTTTGCACTAGGGGGATTTAATCACCATTTCGCTCCCACTGAAGCGAAATATATTTCATAAGCCCTTTGTAGGCAATAAAAGTATCTTCTAAAATTGTTGAGTCCACTCGACCCTCTGAAAGCTTTTCTTTCAAACGAAAAAGTTCGGTTTTCAAGAGATCTAGTCGACTTAAATATCCTGGGCTTCCAATCTCCTCAGGTTTTTGTTGATTTTCTAGGTTTTCAGCACTCTTTAATGCGTTTTCTACCGCTAACAATAGATCCTCTGAGTTATTTACTTTATAAAGCGTCTCATAGGTCTGTGAAAACAATTGAAGTGTTGGCCAATTGCGGTAGAGCTCACTGCTATTAGAAATAAAAATTTCTGGAAGAGAGTCTAGTTGTATCTCTTTTGAGGTTTCAACTAGGATAGGAGCTTCTTGTTTTTTGGGGTTACAAGAAAGCAGAACTAGTCCTAAAAAGATTGATAGAAATCGAATCATAAGACCAAATTACGATAATTGAAAAGACTATTTTTGTTAGAACAATTCGAAACAAAGAATATGTCGTCAAATGTTCTTGTAATAGGATCTGAAGGTCAAATAGGCACAGAACTGTGCTTAGAACTTGAGAAGCGGGATGATCTTGTTCTTTATCGCGCAGACATTCGACTGCTTACTAACAGTGAACGTCGTTTGTATCGTTTAGATGCCACAGACCAAAGAAGTATCAAACAATTAATTCGTGAACTTCAAATTGATGAGGTTTATCTGATGGCCGCTTTATTAAGTGCAAAGGGTGAAGAGAATCCAAAATTAGCTTGGGAGTTAAATATGAATAGCCTTCTTCATCTACTCGATCTGGCCAAAGAAGGACTTTACAAAAAACTCTTCTGGCCTTCTAGTATTGCTGTTTTTGGCCCTGACAGTCCGAAAGTAGATACCCCTCAAAACACCACAATTAATCCAAGCACCGTTTACGGTATCAGCAAACGTTCTGGTGAATTCTGGTGCAATTATTATTTTAATAAATATGGAGTAGATGCACGAAGCATTCGTTACCCAGGTCTAATAAGTCATGCAACTGAGCCGGGAGGTGGAACAACAGATTATTCGGTAGCGATCATCAGAGAGGCGATAAGTACGAGAAATTACACCTGTTATCTTAAAGGTAACACCATCTTACCAATGTTATTTATGCCAGATGCAATAAAAGCTACGCTTGCTATTATGGACGCTCCTAAGGAATCAATAACGATAAGAACCTCTTATAACTTGGGCGGATTTGAAACCAGTCCTGAACTCATGGCTCGTTCGATTCGTAGATTTATTCCTGATTTTGAAATTAATTACTCTATAGATTTTAGACAAGAGATTGCAGATTCTTGGCCTCAGAGCATTAACGACGAAAATGCAATTATGGACTGGGGGTTCGAATCAGAATACGATTTAGACCGAACGGTTGAAGCGATGATAAAGGCCTTAGGATAACTGAAAAAAGTAGGCTTTTAGTACCTTTGTATTATGCTTGATTGGTTCAATATCTTTTGGGAAAGTACAATTGGAGTTTTCGATTTTTACAAGCGGAATCTCTTTTTCGAAACCTCATGGAGTCAAAACTATTTATGGGGCCTACTATTGATTTCTTTAATTGTTTGGGGTCTTGAAATCCTTTTTCCATGGAGAACATCACAAGCAATTTTTAGAAAAGAATTCTTTACAGACCTCTCTCACATGGGGTTCAATTTTGTGTTGTTCAGCATATTCATTTCTGGGTTCTATGCAGTACTTTCAAAAGCTTTTAGTTCTCTTGGAATAGAGCTACAAAACCTTGCCATCATTGATATCAAAAGAATACCAGAATGGCTCGGATTACTTATCTTTTTCATCCTTGTCGATTTCTTCGGATGGCTAACCCATATAGTTCTCCACAAGATTCCGATTTTTTGGAAGTTTCATAAGGTGCACCACAGTGTTCATGAAATGGGATTTGCTGCACATTTTAGATTTCACTGGATGGAGAACATCCTTTATAAACCCCTGAAAACCTTAGCCATTTTACTTTTAGGAGGATTTGAGCCCGAGCAGGCGTACCTCATTCATTTTGTTGCCATACTGATCGGTCACCTAAATCATGCAAACATCAAACTAGACTATGGATGGCTTCGGTTCGTTTTCAATAACCCAGTGATGCACTTGCATCACCATGCAAAGGCTTTACCACAGAATCATTCATACGGAGTAAATTTTGGAATTAGCTTATCTATATGGGATTACCTATTTAGAACAGCTTATGTCCCTAACGAGAACGGAAACGTAGAAATCGGTTACATTGGGGATGAGGAGATGCCAGAAGGTTTTATATCACAACAATTATTCGGCCTTAAAAGAAAACAATGATTCAAATTGGCACCACTCTGGTTACTGAGGATCTTATTGAAAAAGACTTCGTTTGTAATTTAAATGCCTGCAAAGGTGCTTGCTGTGTAGCAGGTGAATACGGTGCCCCATTAGAGTCTTGGGAGGCCGAAAAGCTCGAGGAAATACTGCCAAAAATAAAGCCTTACTTACGTGAAGAAGGTATTGCGGCTATTGAAGAACAAGGCGCCTATATTACCGGAGAAGACGGCGATCTAGAAACGCCTTTAGTAAACGGAAAAGAGTGTGCATACCTCACCTTTAATAATCAAGGTCAAGGAGTCTGTGGAGTAGAAACAGCCTACTTAGATGGCACTATTGATTATCACAAACCAGTAAGCTGCCATTTGTATCCGGTGAGAGTGACAAAATACACTTCATTTGAAGCTGTCAATTATCACCGTTGGGAAATTTGTGATTCCGCTTGCACACTCGGAAAAGAACTAAAAGTTCCTATTTATCAATTCGTTAAGCACGCACTTGTAAGAAAGTTTGGTGAAGAGTGGTATGAAGAATTAGAGAAAGCCGCCGAACTTTGGAAACAAGAAAAGGGTCTTGTTTAAGGCCAAAAAAAGTTTCTAAATTTTTCTTGAAAAGAAAACCCTAGGGTTTATAGGAACTGAACTCACATTTCAACATTTTCTGTTAAAAACTTATCGGTCAACGACCCCAAACTCGCTTTACCCAAGGAGTTTGTTTTTACATCTTTGTTAGTCCCTGGTCTGTTCCAGAATCCATCAATTTTAAGAATTAAAAATAAAGCTATGTCGACTGCAGTAGAACCCATTTTACAAGACAATCCTGACCGATTTGTAATTTTTCCAATCCAACATCACGACCTTTGGCAATGGTACAAGACTTCAGAAGCATCATTCTGGACTGCCGAAGAAATTGATCTTTCACAAGACTTAAACGACTGGGAAAATAAATTGAACGATGACGAGCGTTATTTCATCAAGCATATCCTTGCATTTTTTGCAGCATCAGATGGTATCGTAAATGAGAATCTAGCAGAAAACTTCGTTAATGAAGTGCAGTATTCAGAAGCGAAATTCTTCTATGGGTTTCAAATTATGATGGAGAACATCCACTCAGAGACCTATTCACTGCTTATTGACACTTACGTTAAGGACGAGAAAGAGAAGAACACTCTTTTCAAGGCAATCGAAAATTTCCCTGCAATTAAGAAGAAGGCAGACTGGGCACTGAAATGGATTGAATCACCAAGCTTTGCAGAACGACTAATCGCTTTCGCTGCGGTTGAGGGTATCTTCTTTTCAGGAGCTTTCTGTTCTATTTTCTGGTTAAAGAAGCGCGGGCTTATGCCAGGACTGACTTTCTCAAACGAATTGATTTCGAGAGATGAAGGGATGCACTGTGACTTCGCTGTACACCTGCACAATAATCACCTAGTAAATAAGGTTCCGACCAAAAGAATCAAAGAGATTATTATTAACGCTCTAGATATTGAGCGCGAATTTATCACTGAATCCCTTCCGGCGAGTTTAATTGGAATGAACTCTAAGCTAATGACCCAATATCTAGAATTCGTAACTGATCGTCTTCTTGTGGAATTAGGCTGCGAGAAACAGTACAATGCTACTAACCCGTTCGATTTCATGGACATGATTTCTCTTCAAGGTAAAACCAACTTCTTTGAAAAGAAGGTGAGCGAGTACCAGAAAGCGGGTGTAAAACAAACTGAAGCTAATACAGACGATAAAGATCCATTTGCA
>Ga0209555_10000096_pt1 | contig 73099 bp, 38 predicted proteins | sample SaaInl85LU_5_DNA_FD_184643 | JGI IMG/M metagenome (GOLD analysis project Ga0209555, IMG submission 184643) | Marine microbial communities from expanding oxygen minimum zones in the Saanich Inlet - ESP_85LU_5_DNA (SPAdes) (version 2) | ecosystem: Environmental > Aquatic > Marine > Intertidal...
TGTTCGGTATTATTTTCGAATTCGGAGGTGGTAATACCTCCTCTGGAGGTATTGGTTTGGCATTTCATTTCTAGAGATAAGATCTATATCGATTTATCTTTCAGTTTGAAAAGGTTATCAAATTAACACCTAAAACTGTTTTAAATACTGAAAATGAACATATTACAGAATATCTTAAAGAATGTAATAGACAATATATTCAAATTATTTTCCAAATGATTTATACCGCATTATCATGGTGGACAATTTCTATACTTGAAGATAATATGAACGGATTTTTGATTTTTGATCAAAATAAGATGATGATACAGTATATTGACAAATGGTCACTTACAGGTCTTCCATTAGATAAAAATGCGAATGATGGTGTTATAGTTTATCTATCAGAAATAGCACAAGATATATTAGAAGAATCAATATATACTTCGCCAAAATCTATATTAAAATCGTGTTTATCTTTAATACAAGAAAAATATACAAATGAATTGAAGTTTATTGCAGAAGCAAATGTTGTACAGAAAATTAATAAAGGACGAGAAACCTATAAAATTTTGAAACATGTTTTGTCGAAAAATAAATCCAATATCGTTGATGAATATATCAAAGCTTTAATATATATGCCTGGATATAAATTCAAAAAAATTCATAAGTTTTTATTTGGCTGTTGTCTTCAAAAGATCGGACAAGATTTTACACCAGATAGCGATATAATAGGTATTAATAGAACTGATTTGAAAGATGCAAAAGATAGATTTTCAAAAAAACGTGCGACAATTAAAAAATCAAAAAGAATGTTTTATATCACCAAGATAGATGATGATAAAATAGAAAAAAATATGTCTAAATATCATGTTGATATTGAAATTCCAAATCCTGAAATTAATGAATGGTTGAATGAAGTACAGTCTTCATTATTACCGGATGAAATAATCAATGAAATTCGACAAAATGGAACAAAATTTTTACAGAATAAATCAAATAAAAATATTGAACTTTTAATGAAAACATCGGGACATAAACAAAGCAATATTGTAGATATAGCTAATAAAAATCATATAAATATCTTGAAATTTTTGAATAAATTGTTAAAAGAATACAAAGCAAATGATGAGGAAACATTTGTTTTATACGAAGCATGTATTGAAATAACAAATATTGTAAAAGAAATATCAAAATTAAATAGAAACATAAATGAAAATAATAAGAATGATATTAATAATATAAATACCTATATTTTAAGCAGAGCATTATGTTTGCCATTTAATCCAGATTATACAAATACTATATTGAAAGCATCTTTTGAAGTTTCATATGGATTTGTGAAGAATTTGACATCTACTATTTATGTAAATGTTATGAAATATTTGAAAGATATTAGTATGCCAACTGTAGAAGATAATATCATCTTTATTAATTCAATAAGAGAACAAAATAAAAATAAACAATTGATGGAAATGAACAAATTATCAATGGAAGAGAGACAGTTGGAAAAAGAATTGAAATCAATGGGAATACAAAATGAAGTAGTTGTAAAACAAGAGGAAGATTACGATTTGGATTTGGAAGAAGATTACGATTTGGATTTTGGAGACAATGATGAAGATGAATAAAAGATATAAGTGTAAATTGATATAAGAAAACAAATATGCCAAGAAAAGCAAAAGTTGTTCAAAATGATAAAAAAAATAAAAAAAATTTACTCAATACTATGGTAAAGAACAATAATAAGGATGAACATATAGTTTTACAATTACCATTAACAAGAAGTCATATTGAAAAAATTATCAATATAGATAAGAATAATGATTATAATTACGAACCAATACCATATGAAAGCCCGTATTGTTACATTAATGAAGAAGTAAATAACACAAATGATGAAATTCAAAACAACGATATACATGATATCTCACCACATGATAGTTGTGTTGGAAATAATATGGTTTGTTTTTGGTGTTGTCATAATATAGATTATAAAATATATGGAATGCCTATAAGTTTCAATAATAATACATATTTTGTATATGGCACATTTTGTTCATTGCAATGTGCTAATGCATATAATTTCTCCTCATACAATGGTAGTGATAAAGTATGGGAAATTAATAGTTTAATACAAATGATGGGTAAAAAGTATGGTATGGATGATTATATAAGACCTGCGCCATCAAGATATCTTTTAAAAATGTTTAATGGAAATTTATCAATAGAAGAATTTAGAAATTTACATATGAACAATGAAACAACATATGTGCTGAATATACCACCAATGATTTCAATACCAACAAGTTATGAAACTGTAAATACATCATACATCAAAAAAAATTCTGAAAGCTCATAAATGAAAAAAATGATATAAAGACTCTAAACAATTGATTAATTGTCTTCAATGGATTTAAAACTTATTTTCACACCATATCGTATATCAACAATAACATGTAATGCAGATATGGGCAAAGATATCAATTTAGATTTAAATGTCTTATATAATAATATTGTAATAGAAAATGATATAAAATCTTTTATTTGGATACAATTTTTAAAGGAAAACACAGAAAACACAAGGGGTGTGAATCCGAAAAAAAAAAGAAAATCAAAACAACAAACAAATAAAAAATGTAGATTTGATAATCAAATAACAGTTATTTACAAATATGATAATGATTATTATCCTAATATCAAAATTTTCAAAAATGGTAATATTCAATTAACTGGTATTAAAGATATATCACATCCAGAAGAGATAATAAATGATATTATTTCTAATATCAAAAATATTTATAACAACGGTATTAAAAAAATATTTATAACAAACTATAATGATACAAACCCAACTGAAAGACTCATGTATTTAAATTTTAAGGTCAGAATGATTAACTCTGATTTCAAAATATTTACAGATAATGATAAAACTGATAAATTTAATATCAAAAGAAAAGAACTGCACAATATATTAATAAGTGGCAAGTATAATAACAAAAGTAGTTTTCAACCAAATGTTTATCAAGGAGTGAAGGTTGAATATTTCTGGAACACAGATAATCTCCAAAAAGATGGAATATGTAGATGTTCTTCAAACTGTTTTGGCAAAAGTACTGGAACAGGCGATGGTCATTGTAAAAAGATAACAATTGCCATATTTGAAAGTGGAAGTATCCTCATAACAGGAGGAGTTTCTTTTCATCAAATTGACGATGTTTATAAATATATTTGTAATATTATTCAGGAAAATCAACAAAATATTAAAAAAAGAATAGTACACGAGTTGGTTATTTGAAACAGATTTCGTTATATTTATTATTAACAAAAAAGTATTTATTTTTATCAATAGAATTGTTTCCAGGACGTACACTTGTAGGTATATGATTCTTGGCAAGTTTATTATAATGAGATGAATATGCTACAGCATCTGGTTCTATTCGAGGACCTCTATAATCTTTTGACCATAGAGTATTTTCATAAGGTTGAGTACTCGTATATAATCCTGCATGATTCATTGGCTGTGGAATACCAATGTTTTCATTTGCATCTAAGAAACTATATGAATAGTTATTCATTCTTAATATTATAAATCATTTTTTTTCTCACATTTTGACAAGTCAATATTTTCTTTAAACCATTCCATACCAACTTGTTCTGATGCTTCTTGAGAGGTTAATTCATTTTTAATGATTTTATCTCTCATCATTAAAAAGTAATTTAAGTTATCTTGGCTAAAGTTTGGGCTAATTGTCATCTCAAATAAAGACGGATATCTTTTTTCAAAAACTTCACACTCTGTTTTCAGAAATTCAATTCTTTCCTTAAGAGTTGCCTTTCCTGGTTTTTCAATATATTCTCTGATATAATTCACGTTCTTTTTGATTAATTCTGTTGTCATTCCATCTTTTACAAAATCTTTGGTATTCATTGATAATAAATTATTTATTTTTACCTTTATATATTAATTTTTGTTATTATTGTTTAATTTATATAAAAAATGATATAAGATTGATATGAATATAATCATATAACTTATAAATGGAGATTGAATACCCAAATACTGTTTATGAAATTATCCAACAAACTTTTGAAGAAAAGGAAAAAAATGTAAATATTGCATATAATGATTGTCTTCTGACAATACTTAAAAAATATCATATGTGGCCATATCTTCAAGTTAAGAAGTTCAAAGATAACGAACATCTTGTTCTTCTTCACAATTCATATGATATCAAAAATATTGATAAAAAATTTGAAAATATATATGATCAGTGTAGAAGTATTGTTCTTGACTTCTCACTTTATCTCAATAACAACATTGTTGTTTCCTATGCCAATAATATTCCTATCCGTATTGACATTGATGAATATTCTCAGAATGTTCATGAAAGCGATAGATATCAAGAGGCATACGATGGTACTACTATCGCTATTTATAACTATAAAGACGAATGGCATTTCGGATCATCCACGTGCACTGATGTAAATCTTTCCAAATTCTCTCATCCCACCAAATCTCATGGTGATATGCTTGACGATGTTCTTATGAATATGTTTTCTTCTCATTTTTCATACGATGAAATTGCTCTTTATGATAAGAAGTATCTTCAAAAGAAACTAAGGGATATTTTCGTAAGTTATTTGGACAAGACAATTGCGTACGAATTTGTTCTCCTTCATTGTGAAAATAATCATATCATTGACTATTCGGATGTTTACGGCGAAGGATATAAACTATTGTATCATATTAATTCCAAGAACAGAGAAACTCTTGGTGAGTGTGACGTATATACTCAACCTCTTTCCAAAATTGGCATTAAATACCCTACTTACTTTGGTTCATTGAATGATGCATACAATCATATTAACACAAATAAAAGTTATGGGTTTATTGTTAAAAAAAATACTGAAACAGGAATTCAACTCTTCAAAATCTCACCACAACATATTACATTCAAAGAAGATACTGATCCATGTAAACCAAATGTATGGCATAACTTCATTACCATTTATATGAAAAATAGAAAAGACTTTAAAATTGTAGATTATATTGCAACTTATAAACCAGAGTTTACTCTACCAAAAGATGAAAAGGATAGGGAAATGGATCCAACTTACATTATTCATACTGTCATTTTGACAATTAAAGATATTCTTTATAATTCATATATTGCATCCACCACATATAACACAAAAACAAACAGATTCAAAATGAATAAAGAAATTGATATGCAATTCCCTCCTATTATTCGTTTTCATCTTGCACAATTGCGTTATAGACAAAAAAACATTCATATTGGTAAAATCATTCAACCATCGGATGTATATCATTATATTTGCCAATGTAACAATTTGAAAAATATCAAACTTCTTATTCATTTTCTTTCCGCAAATTCTTGTTACAATGTAAAGGAAAGAACTGCCTTGTGTATCACAACACTTGGTAATCTTATTTAAAATTTCTTAAAAACAGCCCATTGGTTGAGAAAACTAAATTTCTTCTGGATATCATCTTTATCCAATTCTTGAATATCTTTGTATAATTTATCATTTGATTGTATATTTGTTTTTATACGGTTGAAGGTTTCTTCAAACATTTCTGATTTTTCTAATTTTAAACCAAATTCTGCTGCTTTTTTAACCAATGTTTGAAACGATATCAAGTATTCTGGTATAAGTTTTTTGGTATTTTCAATATATACATCTATCTTCTTCCCATATATTTCTTTATTTTCTTTTGAATATCTTCTTATTATCGCCCATACTGGTGTTCCTTCATTGAATTCTGATTTTAATTTTATTCCTTCTATTTTATCTTCATCATTTCTCATTATTTCATTATGAACTTTATCACCATTCATAAATGTACAGAAGAATACACCTTTTGTTTTTAAATTATCAGCTACATTTTTTAGAAATCCTTCCAGTTTTTCTTCACTCTCAAAGAAATAATGAATAGCAAACATACACGACGCTACATCAAAACCATCTGCTCCTTTTCCTGATATATATTTTAAATGAATTTCATTGGAATATTGTTTATTCATTACAGTTTTCAAAATATTTTCACTTTCTCTATCTTGTATTTGTCTTGCTGTTTCACCATTTTTTATATTTGCTGAACAATCTCCTGCAGCAAATACAATATTCGGAAAATATGAATCTTTCGGAGCATTTTTTACAAATTGTTTTCTTCTTTTCAACATTCTTGAATAACCACCACTCACTGGATTATATATATTATGTTTGACATAATCTATTCCTAATATAAAGTTATATCCAGAATCTATCCATCTATTCATATCACCACCATCGCCACAACATAATTCCAGTAACGAACCTTTGTTTTTCGACACTTCTTTATATAAATATCTTTTGATTCCTTGATTGTGAAAATTCAACATATGAACTGATAGCAAATTATCTCTTGTTATATTTCGAGAATAATAGATATCGTCTGAATCTAAGTTTTCGACATTATTGATATATGATAAGTTTTCATTCCCTGTTATCATTGCCATTGTGACTGGTACATGAATTGAACGCCATATATTTAATGCTACACCATAATCATTTGCTGTTTTACTAAGAGTATTTTCATTTCTATATATTCTTGTTTTATCTTCTCTCACTCTCAATACATTCCAGCGTTCGCTTATATGTATATTTTCATCATTATTGTATTGAAATTCTACAATACTATTATTTTCTATTTTATCTCCATTTTTGGCTCTCAGTTCGCCACTTGTATTTATCTTTATATGAGCACATTCAACACCTGGTGTATAAAACAATTTTGGTTTAAATAAGATAGGAATATATGATGATGAATTGATATCATTTGTTTTAGCATACAATTTATCATATCTCAATTTTAATGCTTTTTCTATAGATAAAGCTTCCCATTGTGTAGCATTATATCCTACATATAATTTCACTTCTTGATATCTGATACCATTTTTGGTTATTACTTTTCCATAAGTTATAAGAAAATCTATTGTGTTTTGATCTTCTGGTTTCCATTTAAAAACTCTATCCCATTTTACATTATCTGTTAAAGTTACTTGACGATTTGTATAATAAGAATATACTGCAAGTTTCGCTGGAGTGAAGATTAAACCATCAATATCATATGGATATTGTTTTGAATTAGTGAGAATATCTTTTGAATCATTTAGTATATTATCGCTATATCGGTGATTTTTGACAATGACGTCGATATCGCCTTTAGAAATATTCTTAACAATTTCCTGTAATTTTGTATATCTTGAAACAGTATCAATTAAAGGTAAGGATGTTATTAATTTATTACTTATATAATACATATCAAAACAGGCATATAAATCTTTATCACTTCCATCATTTCTTTTATCACATGATACATATTCACCGTCTATTAAACTATTTGAATAAGTCTTTGGGACAGTCAATCCAGTATATTGTACTTGCAGAGTATTATTGATAAGATATACTTTACCATCAGTGTTAACATACATTAGAATTCTTTCACCATCTGCTTTTTCAGTCACAGTATATCCTGATAAAATACTTACAGCACCATATGTTTTAGGATCTACTAAATTAGATAATTCGAGTGTAACAGGTTTAGGAGCTAATAAAGGAATATCTGATTTTTTGTTGTAATTGTTTATTTTAATATCTTTCTTGACTAAATTATGATATTCTTCGATGATTGTGTTTTGTTGTTTCTTAGTCAATATCATATTTGATAAATGTATGGTACGAATCATCATAATAATTGATTCAATAACATTTGAAGAATTATTTTTGAAAATTATTTGAAAATCATATTTTTGTTCTTCTTTTAAAATATTTGATTGTTTCATTGTGTGAAATTCTTCATCTTTACTTTTATAAATATTTGCAATATATTGAACATCTTCATTTTCATAACATATTTTCTTAATTATTTTATAACTTTTCAAGTTATCGTGCCAAAATTCAGGTTCTGTTACTGGAGTGGTATTTGATAATGTAAATAAAATACCGTCATCGAAAATATCATCAATTTGGTCTTGCATTACATTATTGTTCTTATTCCATACTGCTGTTTTTTGATCATAAGATTCTGAATAACAATATTTAATAATATTTGATATACCAGTTATATTCAAAGAGACATTTTGAGATGAAACTGTCAATAATTCCTTTTCAATTATTTCATTATAATTAAGTGTTCGAAATACATTTGTGAAATTGTTAAAGTTAGTCTCAGTATATTTTCCTTTCAATGGATAAACTGTTATTTCCAATTTTTGATTGTCATTAATTTCTTCCTTATATTTCGAAATAAGATCAAAAATTGGTAAATCCGATTGAAGTTCCATGAATTGTATCTATATAATAGTTGTCATTTTTTTTATTATGCATATAAAGACTTATATAAAAAAATGATGTTATAGTAGATATATTATTATCATCATGTCTGAACTTTTTATACCAATAAAATTTAATACTACTCTTCAACTTAAAACAACTGAAATTGGTAGTAATATTGATGATATTTTATTAAAAAAAGTAAAATCAAATTTAGAAAATATGTGTTCTAAACATGGTTATATTAAAAATAACAGTATCAAAATCATAAAACGATCTATTGGACAACTTATTGTATCTCAGTTTAATGGAAATATTATGTATAATCTTCAATGTATTGGAGAAATTTGTAATCCAGCACAAGGCTCTATTCTTAAATGTAAAATTAAAGCTAAAAACTCTCTTGGTCTTCTTGGAGAAGGATTCCATGATAATATTCCAATTTTACAAATTATTATACCAAAACTGTCTGCAGGTATTCAATCTGAAATTGATATTGATACAGTCAAAATAGGCGATGAAATCAAAATTGAAGTATGTGGTAAAAAATTTCTTTTATACGATAAATATATTTCTATTATTGGTAAAGCTATTAAAGATACAAATATTGACGTTCATAACATTATTGAAGTACAATCAAATAGTGATGTCGACGATGATAGAACTATTGTTAATGAAGAAGAAGATATTATTGAATTTGAAGATGAAGAAGATATGAAATCTGAATATGAGTCTGATGAAGAAGAAATAGACGATGATGATAATTTATCACTTGATGATGTTAATGAGGGTATAGATGATGAATTTGAGGATTTTGTTGAAGATGATATCAATGATTAAATCCATATAAATAAACTATGTATATATAATATTAATGAATAACATAGATACTTGTAAGTATATACATGATAATATACATCGATTGTGTCAAAATGAAATAGACGAAATATTTAAAATATTACATAAAAATGATTGTTCGTATACACAAAATAATAATGGTGTATTTGTAAATTTAAATTGGCTTGATGAAGATATTCTGAATAATATCAAAGATTATGTTTCATTTTGTTTATGTTCTCAAAGGGAAATTACAAAATACGAATCTATCAAGAACACATTATCAAATAAATTGGCAACAAAAGAAAAAATTATTGAAAATGATGAAGATGCATTATCTTCTATCAATCAAACTATAATATCAACTAAAAATTCAAAAATTTCATCAAGTATGAAGTTTTATTTGTTAAAGAAGAGATTTCAGAAAAAAAGTTGTCCAATTGCATATAACAACAATGTTTTGACTCATGAAGAATATATAATGTGAATATGAGTACATTTATTTTTTTAATTTATTTTATTTTTTAATAATTCTTTAAAATGAGTACATTCCTTAACATATTTTAAAATTTTATAAACTTATTTTATTTTTTAGAAAAAGTTATGAACATGTACTCAAAATTATAAGATTCCTTAAGCCCCTAAAATGAGTACATTCCTTAACATATTTTAAAATTTTATAAACTTATTTTATTTTTTAGAAAAAGTAACAAACATGTACTCAAAATTATATAGGTATATATTGAAATTCATCAAAAAATTGTACAATAATATGATATCAAAATGATAACAAAATATTATGTATATATATTTATTAATTTGTGAAAAAACTGATTTATATTGTTTGAAATTGTTATCAAACAGAAACCAATATGAAGGGTATTTGCACAATATGTTCAAATCATACAAACGTAATCATCTGCAAAGCATGTCAGAAGAATGCATGCGATAATTGTCTCATAAAGTTTACATCTGATAACAAATTCATAAATCGCAATTGTCTATGCGGAAAAAGGTACAAGGTCGATGATCTATACAAATCATTTAGCAAGTCATTCATGAATGATACATATATCAATACGATGGTTCAGATAAAAATCAAGAAATTTGAAGATTCTTATGATGTCTTGGAGAATTATATGAAAACTGATGAAAAGTATATGACAGCAAACAAAGAACTGAGTAATCTTCAGTTGAAGTCTTTGAAATATCTTTCAAAGTCTGATAATACAAAACTCGACGAGATTCTTATGAAAATGGAGAAAAAACAATCTGAGATCAAAAAATATCACGATGACAATATGAAAAATCTTGATATATTCGACAATAGTTTGGACGAGTTCAAATCTTTCTACGAGGATGACGAAAATCTGTATAACAAGTATACAACAGTTAAGAACACAATAATGAGATATCGTAATAAATTACACGATGTCGATTTCACAGACGATGTAAAATCTATGATTGACGACAATCTTCTGTCAATTGGCGAATTATTCTTCAAAATCTATAAGATACAAGAAGCGTGTGGTGATTTCCGTAGAAATAAAGAACTTAATCGCTACAGAACAAAGACAAAATTGATAAGACAAGCAATTGATTGTATTATCAAGAAAACGATATCAGATGATGAATTTGTCGAGATAGTGAAGGAGAGTGAGATAGCTTCTGAGAAGGTTGACATGGTTCTCGAATTTGCCAGATATAACTGGAACAATATTGAGAACGTTCGCATAAAAGCAATGAAAGTCTTTCATGAAGCTCGATCTATTGACTTTAAAGAGGAGAAAAGTGTTATAAAAAAAATAGTTGATACGATAGTTGATTCTACCGAAGGAACAGTTGCCATGAATAAAATGAAAAAAAGATTCAATATGACAGAAGAAGAAATAATAGAGTATTGGACAATATCAATTCCAAATTGAAAAAGTACAATGCAAAAAAAATCAATAAAAAACCAAATACTAAAATGGTTTTTTATTTATGTTCTTTTTTCATTATATTTGACAGAAATTGAACATAATATGATTCCTTAAGTCCCTAAAATGAGTACATTTCATGACATATTTTAAAATTTTGTAAACTTATTTTATTTTTTAGAAAAAGTTATAAACATGTACTCAAATTCATATTATCTGAAAAAATGATTAATCTTTTATTATATTACTTAATTATGAATATTGATTTTATCAATAAATTTCCTTCAAAATCATCCGATAATTTACAATGGATTTACACCGATGATCTAAATGCTTTCAACAAGCATACTCAATTTGTATTAAATGAACCTGAAAAACCTCCAAAACTCAAAAAAATGTCTCCATTTGAATTCGTGACAGAAAAATGTTTCATACAACAAGAATGTGTTAAAGAGAAACTTATGGAATTCATTTCTTTGAAAGAATTCCAATCCGTATTTGGAGTTAAAAATACAACAGAAATTGTGAAGGGAATTGATAACAATAAATGGAACAAAAACTTGATCATACTTTTCTCATTCTTATTTGATACTTCATTTATCTATTTAAAAAAAATTGTTTGTTTTGATAAAAATCAAAACTATTCTAAACATTACACTATTTAGGTACATATTCTGGATTTAAAGTCATTCTATTCGAATTTATCAACAACTTCATAATACTATTGCAATTTTCTGCTTTAGTCCCATTAATATTTGCCCCCAATGCTTTTAATAACGAATCTTGAATATCCTTTTCAAGAGTTAGACACTCTCTACCTGTTTTCACACCTTTTCCTTTCCCTGGTGTCAGTATTTTGAATTTATTTCCTTTTTTACTTGGAACTATGATTCCCCATGGTAAAACCTCTTTTGTCATATCAGGAATCTCATTTTTCTTTTTACGATGAGATAATATTTCTCTTAACTCTCTTTCAGTTGGATCACGATACACATTATTGTGATATATTATTGGTTCATATGTTGAATTGAAAATATTTATATAACCTATATAAGTTTTAGTCATATTTAATGATATTAATTCATCATTTTTGATCAATACGCCATTAACATATAAAGCATTCGCTATATAATTCAATTGTTCATCTCTGTCGTCGGAAATAATTATAGACTTCATTAAATTTGTAAAACAATCTTCATTAAATGACAAATATATACTTGCAACTGTATGATCAAAACCTTCCTTTGATATTTTTCGAAGGTCTTTGTTTGAACAAACACTTTTTTTAACAACTTTCGATAATTCTTTCACTAATTTAATTTTCTTTAATTTTTGCTGTTGTATTTTCATGATATGCACACCATTGTTATAAAGAAATAAAATATAACCATCAATCAAAGTGTTTGGATATATTGAATGCTTAATTGATTCGAATAATAGCTTTTCGTCAAAGTCTATTTTTTTAATAAATTCATCGATTGTGATATACCATATTTCATTTTGAATATTGTTTATAACAAGCTTCCTGATCTTATTTTGAATCATTGGTATAAGATGTTTATAGGTATCTTTACGAAAACCTGTAAACTTCTTTGGAATTATATCTCGACACGTTGGTTTTAATTTTTCATCATCACCTAATTCATATTTTATAACATTATTCTGAGAATCTATTATTTTCATATTACCCAACTCAAAAATATTTTTAGGAAAATAATTCATATTTTTCATCAGGAAACAATCAATTGCGTTATTTTTTATTATTGTCTCAATCTTATTCATTGATAAAAATTTATATGATGAAATTCGTAATGCATGTATATCAGATGTTTCCTTTTTATCATCATTGTAACTAACATGTATAAATACATTCACATTTCTTTTTTCTAAAGGAAGTTCACGATGACGACAATTTCTAATACCACGACCAATAACCTGTTTTAACTTATTAAAATGAAACCATGGTTCCATTATATGCATTTCTCTGACATTAAAAAAACTCAATCCTTCACTAGCAACTGGTGTTATCAAAACTACCTTTATCTTAGAACCATCAATATTGTTTGAACTATTTATTTTTGCTACAAGACTATCAAATGAACTACCTTTCATTACATCACTATTATCACTTGAAAGAATACAATATCTTGGTTTTCCTTTCGCATATTTTATAGGATTTGAAATAAGCGTTGGTTTATCTAATATATTATTACTTTCTTCTCTTTGAAAACCCATATGTTCTAAACATATTGCCATTGGTATTATACCATTCCATATGTAACCAGAATATATAACTACAACCCCCTCGGTGTTTTGAATAATCTTTGAAATATTTAACATTTTGCCAGAATATTTTCCAAGATGATCTTCATCTGGATAAAGTGCATTTTTGTATTTTTGATTATATTTGACACTTAAATTATTTTCACCATTCCTTGTAAAAAAGGTATTAAATCCTTTTTCGCCTAAATAATTGTCATAAACAATATTTGTATTTTGTAAATTTAAGATGTTGTTTTCATTTTGATTTGAAATATATTTTTTTTGATATTCTCCAATATCAGAAATTGTTATACTATCGTCTATATTTTGTAACCAGTTTTTATATTTTAAATCAATTTGATTATCATTTGAATCTTTTGTAAACTCTTTATCAAGATATTTAATATTTTTTGATGCAAACTTTGGAGATAGTTCCAAAGCAAAGGTGAATGGATTTTTACCTCTTAAATATGATATGTAATTACTTGCCAATTGTTTTATTTTAATCTCATCACTTTTTGAGACATTTTCAAGAGAGGGAAAAGGTAGTTTCAATATATCTCTTTTATCATTCAAAACTAATAAATATAACAAATATAAAATATCATCAACTGTGTTATACATCGGTGTAGCAGATAATAAAACCATTCTATTATTAATCCCTGATTTTGCTACATTTAGTAATGTGGAATAAATATCCTTCTCCATATTTTCACTTCTAATATTGTGCGCCTCATCAATTATTATAACACGATCTTTCACAATTCTTTGTTTAGATGTATATTCATTTTCAATAAATGAAACAAATTTGTCATATGTGAAAATACGATAACGGGAATTGATCAACTTATTTACATTATGTCTCACTCTATCTTTTTCACTGTTTCTCATCACATTTCCCAATTTGATATATAAATCACCTGTACACTGATTCGCTAAATCTTTGAAATTATCTTCATAATTTGTTAAACTAAATATCTGTTCTTTAAATCCTGGTTTCAGAGACTGAGGCATTATAACCCATATTTTTGGTTCTTCATCAATTGTATGAGAACTTAAAAAAGACTCTGCTAATGTTATTGCAGAACATGTTTTTCCAACACCTACACCGTGATATAATAAAATACCTTTATATGGTGTTCTTGAAGATATGTAATTACTGACAAAATATTGATACATAGTTTTTTCAAATACAGAACATAGCTCATTCGATTTTGAATAATACTCATCTACACTTTTGATTTTTTCATTTTCTTTTACCTTGTATAAATAAAATTCATACAATTCACTTAATTTCGATGCAAAGTCAGTATCTTCTAAATTAGGATAATGACTTTCAATAATTTTGATTTCCTCCTTCTTTATATTTTTATTTAACAATTCAGTACATTCTTTTTCAATTTCTTTCAATAATTTACTATCCTCTTTCAGTTTATATTTTGTTATAGGATTTTTGGTTTTATTGTCTGACCAATATAAACAATCTTCCAATGTTAGTTCTCTTTTTAAAAGTTTGACATTTTTTGCCATTTGTCTAATATATTACAATATCTTTTCTCTTTCAACTAATATGTCAAATATTTTATTCACTATACTATGTCTTTCTTTATTATGTTTTTTGATATGTTTCAATGTCTCATCGTAATCAAACCATTTCAATGCTCTTACTTCTCTAATTTGTTCAATACAGTTTTTATCAATATAAACATCGATATTGTTATTTTTTATTTTAGATACATAGTATGTGTGTTTATAAAGAACTTCGTTAGTTCCAAAAAAGATTTCTTCAAAAGGTACTATATTATCCAAAACTTCAATATCTTCTGCATGTAACCTGGTTTCCTCACAAAATTCTCTCACAGCACAATCAATATCATTTTCTTTTAATTTTCTTCTTCCTTTAGGAAATCCCCATTCTTGTTCATGTTCAGATGCAAAAAAACTATTCTGAACTATTTTTTGTAAAATATTTCTATTTATTAAATACTCAAATTTGGTCTTTGATTCTATATATTCCCCGGTATGTTTGATAGTAGATGCATTATTTTGATACCAGGCATAATTCCAAATTTCATCAAATGTACTGTTTGATAATAAATGTTTTTCATCTTTTGTCATTGAATGAATAAGATTTTTGATATATACTATGTTATTTGTTGAATATTTCCCTCTTATAAACTCCATAAATGATAAACTATCTTTTCGTTGTATCATCAAAAACTTTATTTTATTATCAATTACTTTATAGCATATTATCCCAAAACTCATAATCGGATGAATACAATCTTTATATAAATGACCGTTTACCCCACAATTTCTACACGTTTGTGTACGATTATTATTTTTTTTTTCATTATCAATGTATTTACTCATAAATTTACTTTATTTCCTAAACATAATTTCATTTTATATGATTTATTATAAATTTAAGATTCACTATTGGTAATATTGGTTCACATTCCCATAGATGTTTTTTGAGAAAGGTTTGAATTTTGTATTCTTTCGGATATAAATGATACAAACAGCTATTATCATTGAAATACTTTTGATATTTTTCTTCCAAAAGTGTTTTGCTTTCTCTTGGTAATACAATAAGTAATTGTATATAATTTTGAATATCAATGTTATTGTTTTCAATTTTCGGACAATCATTACCAACTGTATAATTATATATATCCTTCATACTCGGTGGATATTGATAAGGATAATACCATTCATTATCAATGTTCATCTTTTTATAATAGTTATATGTCCAATATATACCATAGATATATTCACAACACGCCTGTTGTACTACTAATGTATCGTTCAAAATATTTGTATGAAATATTTCCCTGTAATAAATTGTTCTCCATTTTGCATTATTACTGTATATTTCTTGAATAAATTGAGGTTTATGTTTTATTCCATAAAACTCACTTGGTATTGTTTCATGATTACAATTAAATTTCATATATTTCTCAATTTCTCGTTGAATATCATTATCTTCATTTTCATATATTTGTTGAAATATATTGATTAATGTATTATAATTAATCATATTATTACTGACGAGCATACCATGGATTTTGATAGCATTTCCAGTAAATGATATAAGTTTTTCATATCCATTTGATTTAAAATTTAATGTTAAGAGATGTGGAATAAAATCATTTCCCATCAAAGAACACATAACACAATATGTTTCAACAATTTCATTTGATATTTCGCTATTTTCTTCAGATATATCCCATTTATCACTCAATTCTTTGAGAATTGCTTCTCTTAATTTATCGATAGAAACGTAAATTGTTTCACTATCTTCACGCATCAGATAAATGTTTCGTTTAAGACTCAATAAAGATAGAATAATTAAATCTGCATCTAAACCATTGATAATACAAGAATCATGATTATTATCCATATATTCAAATATTTTATGTTCACCCTCTCCTTTAATGTTACTTCCATTGTAAACAATTGATGAAGATGCTACATTTTTTGTAAAATATTCATCGAGATTTTTCATAAATAAAGTACCAGGCGTTATAGCATTTGTATCCCATATCATTTCACTGGTGTCTATTTTATTTCTATATATCGTAAGATATCTTCTTTTTCTTTGTTGAATCATTTTTGCCATAGGCACGACACCATCGACACAAATAAATGTTTTTTCTGGTTTAAATAACTTAATATCCGTATTTACCTTTTCTTTTAATTTTGTAAGTAGCTTCTTTTCAGTAAAATCACCTTTTTCAATGAATTGTTTACAAATTGGATGGATTGTTCCATTAAAATCCATGAAATAGTTCTTGATGTTCGGTTTTTTTGTAGAAATAATTCCATCATATTTTTTTATAAGTGTTGAAAAGAAAAATGGAATTCCCATAATTTGTTGTAAATATAATCACTATTATCATTTTTTATTTTTCTTTGTATTCAAATAGATAGATGTCCTTCTTTGATTTATTTATAGGTTCTGAACAATCTAAATATGCCGCCATTGCTATAATTTCTGTAATATTTGTTATTTGCATGTCATTTTTAATTACAAATACTGATATTTCAGTAAGCGAAAGATTCTTTGCTGTTATGATACTACTATTTATAGTTCTATTACCAGCCTGTTTAGCTCTTTTTGAATTAACTTGTATCGTGAATGGGGATTCCAAAAATAGCGATACTTATTGTGGATATTACGCATGGGCTATTTCACTTATAATCATTATACAATGTGTTATAATAATAGTATCTACTTTCTCTTCAATGTTTGTTTACAAAAAAGCATTAGTTGCAGTTGATGCTGATAAACAAATCAATAACATTTCTCCCTCAAGTGCTAAACAAATCGCTGAGAACATGATGAATTTCGATGAAAAACAAAACAAACAAAAAGATATCAGTGTCATGCCACAAGCTCCTGTACAGGAACCTTTTGTACAAAAGGTTCCTGTACAAGAAGCTCCCGTGCAAAAAGTTCCTGTACAAGAAGATACCGTAAAACCTGTTCAATCAGGTGGTGAAATAGAAGGTATCGAAACTGGCGATTACGCATCTATTGAGTAAATTCATTTTTTTAAATTATTTAAACATTTAAATTGATTATAATATGATATATGCAAAATATTTGTTATCAAATATACCATGACTGGTTTCAAAATTCAGATAAATGGTTCATAAAAGAAAATGCATTTGATATATTTTTGTCGGAAAAATATATTTCGAAAATTAAAGATAACTCGAATTATATTCGAGAATCTATACATACTTTCGATAAAACATCTTTGATTGGTGCAGTTATTGCATATGATCAAATACCAAGACATCATAATAGAATTTGTAATATCGATTGTCAAGAATTATCATTAATCGCAAGAGATATTTCTTTATATCTCATTGATCAGATAAATAATAATGAATATTTATTCGATTCCATTACACCACATGAATGGTGTTTCATATTTTTACCATTCAGACATGTAAAAGATTTACAAAAAACAAATTATATTATCAATTTCATATTATGTAAACATAACAACGAATTTGTGAGTGTAAAAGATAGATCAATTTATAAAAGGTTTTTGTTTCATTGTATACGGGATGTTTATCAGGTAAATACACTACGATTTCTAAAATTACAACAAGTTGTACAGGATACGATATTTATCGATAATTGGAAACAGTTCAGTGAAATTTTGGAACATATGCCAGTGGGAAAAATTGAAAGAATTCAAAATAATGTTGTGTCAGAATTCCAAAATGAAGTCAATTGTATTGATAAGACAACCCTCATAATTGTGTCTATATCAGGAGGTGTTGATAGCATGATTTCTCTACATCTCTTGACTTTATTTTTTCCATTATCAAATATAATTGCAGTTCACATAAATTATAATAACAGAAAAGAAAATAAGGATGAAGTTAGTTTCGTGAAGCAGTATTGTTCATTATTAGGTGTTAAACTTTATCATAGAAAAATAATTGAATTGAAAAGGATTGATTGTAGAAATAATGGTTTAAGAGATCTCTATGAAATATCTACCAAAAATATTCGATTTGACATGTACAAACAAGTCGCTGAACTTCATAAAAATAATAAGTACATTGTTTTGCTGGGACATAATAAAGATGATTGTTTTGAAAACATTATAACAAATATTGGAATGAAAAATAATTATAATAATTTAACTGGAATAGAGAAATTATCAGAAATAAATGATATACATTTTTGGAGACCTCTATTAAATATACGCAAAAAAGACATCATTCAATATGCAAAATCAAGTAATATTCCATTTTTACATGATAGTACACCCAAATGGTCCAAAAGAGGAATGATACGGGATAAAGTATTGCCTTGTTTGGAAGATATAAACGATGATATGTTCAATTCGTTTTTTGAATTGAAAAACCGTCTTTCAGAAAATGAAAATCTTGTACAGAATTTTGTTATCAAAAACATTTTAAAAAAATTCGAATATAATGATAATACGATAACAGCTATATTTTCATATGATGAGTTTTTTGAGGACATTAATATATGGTCGTCTATCTTTCGTAGTCAACAGTTTAATTTTAAAATAAGTCACAAATGTTTGAAAGAATTCGTGAAATATGTTGAAAGATGTAAAATAAAACTTGAGAACACAAACAATATGAAGTTTGTATTAAAAAATGACATTCGTGTCATCTCATATTTATTGGATGATAGGATGATAAAAATAAGTTTTATAAAGATGAAATAATTAGAATGGTCTCGATGATGTCAATTGTTTTTTCTTTGATACATCCTGTGGACACCATGAAATATATATAATATTGTTATTGGGTTTTGGTAAAATTTGAACTAATAATCCATTCTTTTTCAGTGCAGATATTATATATTCTATACAATCCTCTATTTTATACAGAGGATAGCCTATCATAATATATGGTATTTCAAAAAATATATTCATACCACCTTGTTGTGCAATTTTTTTTATTTTATCATGACATTTTTGTAAAATAACATTGTATGTATTGATTCGAGATCGATCTTTTTTGTTTTTCATTTCATATAGCTCCGAAATAGATATTTGTGGAGACATTATTTAATATATTACATTATTAAATTCAAGCACTTACGGGCGAACTTGCTTTTGTACTATCCATCACAGTTTTAATTTCTGCCACAAGTTCTTGTAAAGTTCTTTTGGTCATTTCATGACGTTTATCACCTTTTTTCAAGATAACAGTGGGGGCACCTGTTATATCTTCGTCATTATCTGCTTTTAATTCAGTTTCTATTAATTCAATGTTAAGTTTTTCATCTTTTAAAGTAGATGAAAGTTGTTCCCAAACAGGTTTAAAATCTTTGCAATGAGGACAATTTGGTAAATAATAATACTCTAATTTAGCATCGTAAGTAGTAGGTACATTATTGCTAAAAGCTTCGAAACATTTGCCTGAAAATAACAAATATGCAATTGCTAAAATTAAAATAGTACCTACCACAGCTAAAGCATAAAATAACCAATCATGTTGAGAAGCCATAGATTTAGAGCTTGACATAGATTTAGAGCTTGACATAGATTTAGAGCTTGAAATCTTCTTTACCATCTTTTACTAATGTATATCAATATTTTTTTTCAGAGTCGTTTATGAATAGATATGATATTTCTATAATGTTTATCATATATTATACATTTATTCATATTATTTTTTGAAGAGTTTAGATATAATTGTTTTATTTTATGAACTCTATTTTCATTGATTGAAAAACTGATTCCTAAACAGTTATAAGACGATGATTCTATTCCATCATTTATATTCTTAAGATGATCTATAAATTCTTTGTAGGTTTCGTAATTTAAAACAACTATCCGTTTATCAATTGTTTCATAATCAATCTGTGTATCGATATCATTAATAACTAATAAACTATAATCATTCATGTTCAAATATTCCTGAATTTCCAATTTCTCTTTTTCGTTATTGACAATTAATATGGTTCGATAAATAGATTCTTTACAAAAAACCTCATTTTCTAACCCTTGTATAAAGTCTTTGATTGACATTATGTAAATCAATTAGTGTATAAATTCTTATATAAGATTAAATTGTAATATAGATCATATGATCTTCGATGACATTAATAACATGATAATTATAGATTGTAATATTTTCAATAAAGAAATGATGTCGAATAATAAACGAAATATTGATAAATTATTATTAAAAAAACAAGATTTATTGAATAAATTCAAGTGTTTTACAAGTGATTATCAAGAAAAAAAGTATATTAAACATTACGAAAAAGAAAAGAAAACAAATAAACTTCATATAATTCCTGGTAACTGTACTGATGTAAATAAATTCAAAAAAGATTTTACAGGTATGATAAACAAATTAACATCGCAAAATAAACAAATAATATTTCCCAAAATAAATGGATTTATAACAAATATTGTTGAAAATAGCGAAAAGCAAATTATTCACGACATTATTTCAAAGTTTTTAAGACAATCTCATGATAAAGTTTATACTGAGATTCTTTTTTGTTTTGATTCAGTATTTATTGAAAATAATATTAAGGAATATGTTAAGAATCAGTTATGGAAACCATCTGAAAACATTTTAAATAATGATATGATGCTTTCTTCGACAAATGAAGCATCATATGAATTATATTGTCAATATGTTAAATGGAAAAAAGAAACCTTATCATATTTAATACATATCGATAATATCCTTTCTCAATTGAATAAATATGATATCATAGTACCTATGATGATGGATTTTATGAATTTAATTAAATCAGTTGTTGCTCGTTCGGATCGCACACATATATTGGACTTTATATTGGAAGCGATTAATATTTTCAAAAAAAACGAAGTTTGTAAAAATTTAATTTTATATATCAAAGATGTTGATATATTATCATTGAAAAGTTCATCAAAATTTTTGATAATGAACATTTTGGAATAAAAAATTTCGTTATATATATTAGATGTTTACTACTATATCAAATATTTTGGTGAACTTTGTTATACTCGTCTTTCTTATAATAATGTATACCTATCTTAATAAATTAGAACAAATTGGATGCGAATGTGCACAACATCCCTATAGACCTATAATCAAATCATTTACCATTTTTGCATTTGTTTTAATCATTGGCTTTTCGGTTATTACAACCAATTTCATAGGAGAACAATTTGGTGATACTGCAGCCTTATTATATTCAGTACTCAAAATTGTATTTATGACTATATGTATTGTTTATTTCTACATGGTTCTTGTATTCACAAGATACCTTGTCAATGAAAAATGCAAATGTTCTGACGATATTAGAAGAGAAATATTAACAATAGGATCTGTAATAGAAATAATAGTACTTGTTCTTGGTTTGATGATTACCTTAATTTTACCTATAATTATACATTCTCTATTATATTTTATTCAAAATCATGCAGTTATGGAAAAAACTATGGCAACCTCTTTAACAAAACCATTTAGAACTTTTGCAAAACTTCCATCAAAAATTTCGAAAAAAAAATTAATAAGTAAATCAAAAGAAATATTCAAATCATTAAAATCATCTAAATGATCATAAATTCAAAGTTCTTTTATTTTTTCCAGATTTCAATATTTTGATATCTGCAGTATCTTCTATTATCGATGTTATTTCTTCATCACTTACGGATAAAGTTTCAATATTATTTTGTTCATTATTTAGAGATATTTTGCTATGAACATTATTGATTATATTATCTATATCATTGAATGATCTTGGTGCTGATTCTTCCTCAAACATTTGTCTTGATGTTTGTCCTGTCCCCAAATTATTGAATAAATTACTTACCATTCCAAACAATCCTGGACCAGAAGATTTTTCAGGTTTTGTATTTCCAGAAATATATTGTTTAGCCGCAGCAGATTGGAATTGTTTCATTAAATCAGGATTGGATCTCAAAACATTTTCAACATCAGGCATTGGATTTTCTTTAAACATTCTGTTTGTTAAATGAAACATAAAAGCGCTTCCCGATAGTGATATAAACAATCTCAATTCAGGAGACATCTTTTTACCAGTTGATTTATATTTGGTATGTAATTCTTCAAAAATATCATCATAATCTAAAATGTTATCATGAACTTGTTCTGACCATCCTTCTAATTTTACAGCAAATGGATCATAACGTGTATTTAAATATTCTGTACCTGTTACAAAAGCCATTAGCATTTTTCTTTGAAAACGGATACTTGCATCGACCTCTTTTTCTTTCAATAGTTTACTATATTCTGCTCTCATTTCATGAATATTTGATTCTAAATTGAATTTGAAAGGTAATTGATATCCCTTTGATTCCAATCTTTCCATTTGATATAACAATTCCATTTTTTCATTCAAAGCATTTTTTGGATTTTCTCTATGTTCTTTATGAGAGTTAATTACATTATTGAAAGACACATCATTATCTTCTTCATCATATTCACTATCAGAACTTTTTTTACTGTAAGTATCATCAGAGTCTTCTTTATCATATCTGACTGTTTTATTATGTTTAGAAGAAGATGTAGAAGAAGTTGTATTTGATATAGAAGAACAACTTGAAGAAGCAGAAGATATTGATAATACATCGCTGCTTATTTTCTTTTTGTTAAATAAAACATCTTTATTATCTAAACTTTGTGAAAAAGGCATGTCAGGATATGTCATTTATATACTATGTATTATTTACTTTAATATGTTTAAATAATTATTCTTCTTTTCGACGCAATCGTTATCTATATTTTTGTAAAGTATATGGATAATCTGTAATAACACCAATATTATTAGAAGTTAATAAATTGAAAACTTCTCTATCATTCACTGTAAAAACATAAACCATATAATTATACAAAGAGAGTTTAAATATTTCTTCAATTGTATTATGTTTGATGGATACAACTATACCTTTGGATTTATTCTTTATGAGTATTTGCATCCAGTCATCTGGTATCTTATCAACTATATAGAATCTGTCAAATTCGGGTGCAATATATCTTGCAATATCCAAAGCTTTCAAACAATATGATGAAATACATATGTTTTCACTTTTTCCAAATTTCTTTATTTGGTTACATACAAGTCGAGGCGTTTTAATATCATTATGAGTTGATTTAATTTCAACATTTAGAAAAATGTAATTTGTGTTACATGACGTTATGACATCTTTCAACAAAGGTATATTTTTTAATTTGCATATATTGTAATAATCGCAGTTTTTGATATAAAATTCTTCTTTGTTAATTTCAATAGTATCGTTGTGGTAAATAATACTTTTATTATCTTTTGTTAATCTTGCATCAACTTCTATTCCATGAATATTCATGTTTTTAGCGACATCGACAGCTTTTATGTGATTTTCGTACCCGAATTCCATAACACCCCGGTGTCCAATAATCAATGGTAACATTTATTAAAAATACATCATATATTTTTATACAAAAAAAACGCTCTAAGACGGGATCGAACCGACGACCCTTCGGTTAACAGCCGAATGCTCTAACCAACTGAGCTATCAGAGCGAGGGTATACTACCCTGTAATATATATTATATATAATCCTTATATGATTTTCAAATTCTAAAATGAGTACATTCCTTAACATATTTTAGAATTTTATAAAGTTGTATAATTATTTTAAAAAAGTAACAAACATGTACTCAAATTCATAAGATTCCTTAAGCCCCTAAAATGAGTACATTCCTTAACATATTTCAAAATTTTATAAAGTTGTATAATTATTTTAAAAAAGTAACAAACATGTACTCAAAATCATAAGATTCCTTAAGCCCCTAAAATGAGTACATTCCTGTATATATTTTAAAATTTTATAAACTTATTTTATTTTTTAGAAAAAGTAACAAACATGTACTCAAAATCATAAGATTCCTTAAGCCCCTAAAATGAGTACATTCCTATATATATTTTATTTCACAATTACTTCTTTTTGCAAAACTGTACCTTATCTGATGTAGATGGCACAATAAGCATTTTGTTTTCAATCTCGGGTTCGGTAAGGTTCTTAATATCGGCATTCATTCTTTTCAAATTTTTCAAATGGATGTCAAAACAATTCTTTTTACTACATTTCACCAAGTTATTCCTTGTCATGTGATTCATTATCATTTGCGTCTGCTTTTTCAATTCATTCAAATCTTTTGTAGCTTTAATGTTTTTTGTATAAAAATTGAGATAGTCTTTATCTTCCTTTTTACAATTTTTTCTTTGACATTCGATAGTTTCACAAATAAGTTTTTGATAACTTTTCACAAATTTTTCCATTTTCTATTTAAATACAAGTTTTTATTACAAACAAACTTTTATGAATTATACAAGTAAAAAACAAAACATTTTTACAAAATGATCGGTTGTTTAATAGAAATATTATTATACATAATCTATGATAATGAATATACCAGTTATTTTTGTAATTGTTGTCCTTACAGTGATTTAAGAAGAAACGAAGATGATTTAGCTAAACCATTTTTAAATATGTAAAAAATAATATACAAGTTTATTAGACTATATTCCATGAAAAATAATGTTGAAATATATATGCATTTATTTGCCATGTTGATAATTGCATTTTTCACAATCACAATGTGTATGATAATGATTACAATTGATATATCTAATATATTCAAATTTTTTGCCGTTTTCGTTCTGGTATGTTGCCTATATATTTTCACAAATATAACTACATATTTTCCACACCTTGGACCAGCTCTTTTAGCAGAGGATCTTTCCGATGAAAATATTGAAAACTTGTCAAGTATCTCCTTAGATATTAATCAACCAGACAACACTCAAATATATTACTGGAATACAAAAAAAGGAAATTTTTATACTGGTAATTACGAAATCTTAACAAAAGGTACCACTGTGGTACATAACAAAAAAGCAAATTTAAATTATATTGATGATAAAAGTATAATTTACTATAGATTGATAAAACCTGGTCAAAATATCATGTCCTCTATTTACATTCACAAACTTTAAGAATAACATAATTTAATCGAAGATTTATCAAATTTGGCTATATTATTATTTATTATCGAATCAGTCAGTTTTTTCCAAAACATATCTTTTGCAAATTTACGATTATGTTTGTTTATTTTTTTGTATTTTTTGAAAAACCATTTATGAATAATCTCATTGATATTATCATCATTTTGATCATTTTCATGAAATTGACAGATTTTATTAGAATCTATTAATTCTTTTACAAAGTATTTGATTTCTTCAATATGTAAGTTTTCAACTTTGATTTTTTTCCATAAGTCATAAAACATAATTTGATCATATGATGGACATAAAATGAAGTTACTAAGATGATCTATAAATACCTTGTTGTTATCTATTACCAATATATTTTGAAAATCGATATTAATACCTTTATTATTTTTTTTTATGGCAGGCAAAATCTTTTTAATTGACTTTTTATACATTCCATTACTATCTATAATACAATCCTTCCTCGTAAATAAAGGACGATTCAATTTTATATTACAACCTTTTTCAATAAATGATATTTCTCGATTTGCCCATTCTGTATCAGATGCTGTGTAAACATAAAACTGACTTTTTGGATTATATTTTTTCATATTGTTTATAAAATATAAAAAATATGGTCGAATCAGTTTAGATTTCATATCGTAATAAGAAGCTAAAATATTTTTATTACAAATTTTCTGATTATTTTGTTTTAAAATGTTATCAATATTATGGATTAAGATCTGATATGAACAATCTCCTATAATAGTACCATCTAAATCTAAAACAAAAATAAAGGGTACTATAGACATATCTATTGATGAATAAGAAAAAAATGAAATAAATCTTTCTTAGTAATCATATAATGGATAAGTTTTCAAAAATAGAATTACTCGCATATATTAAAAAATTTAACAAAAAAAATGAAAATAAAATTATCAATATAGACAAACTTAAAAAGAAAGAACTTTATGATATTTGTTTGAATTATAATCTGTTATCTATATCACATGATAATAATGATATTGTAATAAATTATAAAAATGTTTCAAAGGATCATATCTTACAAAATATAGAACTATATTTCCTAAAACAAAACCTAACTATGCCATCTGAATTTGAGAAAAGAACGAAAAAAGATCTGATTGATTTTGTAGAATTAAACAGTGTCCCTCATTACACACCCGATATCATTAAAAAAGAAATAAAAGAAATCGAAAAAAAAGAGTTTTATAAACAAGTAATTATTTATAATATCCTTAGATATGATAATATAGATGTCAAACAAATTAATGATAATGAAACATATGTCAATGAAAATAATTTGGATACCGATTTAACACATATGAAACATTATGCACGTCTTCTTAAAACAATTTATGAAGGATATTACACATTTTGCAACGATATTGGTGTGAAATATAAAGAAGATAAGTTCAAATCATTTCCAAAAATTATCTCAATTTTAAAAAGCGTATCCAAATAAACTAAAAAAAAATAGTAAAGACTATTAGAGTTTAAGACTTCATGTCTTTTGAAAATGATATACCTTTTGGTGTGAAAGCATCAAATGTGTCATCCATAGCAAGTTTTGCTTCAACACTGGATGATTCATATATTCTTGTTATTGCTAACAATTGTAATGAAGATGTAAACAATGGAAATAATTACGACACTGTTTATAATGATGTTACAAATGCTGCTGTATTCGGTGTCAATTCCGAATATAAACAACAAGCTTACATTGGTGTAAAGACTAACAATATTTTGAATAAAATTGCAACTTTTAACGAAGATATTATTGAATTAAATCAAAAAACTCAAGTAAATGGCGATTTATTGCCATCATCACACCTTACCTATGATATAGGTCTTTCTAATTTTGCTTGGAGAAATATATTCTCAGAATGTGTGGAAGCAGGGTTCCTAAAAGGCGATGGAAGTTATATAACAAACCTTGATTTGACAAATTATACCGTTGAAGATTTAAAACCAAGTGAAAATATACAATTCATTGAAAATAATACTTACAATGACAATCTTACTATAGATGGTGGTTTGAATGTTAAGTATTTAATGATAAATGGTGTTTTGTTTGCTAATTCAAATGATGATATTCAATCTCTTTTTTATTCAAACCTTGAATTTGGTCATAATACTGGTAATGATATTAATCTTGATGAAGTTAATCAAGGAACAAGCAATAAATTTATTGCAGATAATACATATGACAATTCGTTAAAAATTAATGGGACATTAGAAGTTGATGATATTATTGTAAATAACCACATTTCTATTTTGAATAAGTCCATATATAGTTCACAATGTTTTGATATTGTAAATTATACAGATAATGTATCTTTCAATATTGAACATAATGGTGGTGGCAACATATTCAAGATTTCAAATGTTAATGAAAATATTTTTACTATGAAAAATAATGGTTTTTTCGGAAATTACGATGATCCAAAATATGATATAGATATTAGAGGAACTATAAATGCTTTTCATTTTCGTGGTGAGGGAATGTATTTACGAAATGTCAACTTAGACGACAAAAATACTTCACATTTAGTCGAAGGATTAAACAAGTATTTTACTGAAGAAAGGGTTTATGATATCTTATGGAGTGAAAAATATTTTGCATCAAATCAATTTATTCCATATATTGACGATATTGAAGAAACAATTAATGAAAGTTTAGATGAATTGAGATATGTTATAAATAATGTCAATCTTGATAACATCTATCAAGGAACAAGTAATCAATTCATTGTAAATCATATATATAACGATTCTTTATTTATCAATGGAACATTGCGTGTAAAAAATATTGAAATTCTTGAAGATTTTGAAGATGATATAGACGAAAAATATAATAATGGACTCAAATATCAAAATTCAAACATTATCGATATTGGTTTTGGTAAAGTCACATCAGAAACTGTATCTAATTTGGTTTACGATATTTTAAGCAATTATAATTTAGAAAGAGCAAATAATGTTCATTCCAATATTTATTCAGACGATGTCTTAACATCAATTGTAGAAGATGTTACATCAATTAATATTGATATTATAGATATTGTAAGTAATATAAATAACATAGAAAAACAAATTATTGAAACAAATTTGGACAATGTTCTACAAGGCACAAGTAACAAATGTATTGCAAACGATTTATACGATAGTTCATTATATATTAATGGTACTTTAACAGTTAGAAATATTGAAATTGTTGATATAGATAACTTTTATGAAGTTTTTCAAACAGCTTTACCAGAAACAAGTGATTATTTCATGAATGCTGACAAAGTTAAGAGTATTATCGAAGAAGTTCTTCTAATAAAAGATTTTGAAGGACAAATTGATGATAAATATAAAATATTATCACATATTACAAGAAATGAACGAACAAAAATGAATTTGCTGATAACTTCACAATCTAATGAAATTATCAATTTAAAAAATGATATTAGTTTCCTAACAGACAAATTGAATACTGCTATTTTGAGAATTGAAAATCTTGAATCTTCTTAATAATCTCTTTTTTATGACCATTCTGTACTAATTTCTTTTTATTTTCTTGTTTTCCTTTTTGTTTACCACCACATTTATCACAACCTCCTCTTTTTTCATTATTCGGCATATTTGAATATACCTATTATTCTATAAGAATATATTTCTATAAATTAGAATAAAGATTTTCATATGGAAGTATTTCATCACATCCTTATATATTTGATTTTATTCACTGCATTAACATTATATTTAGTTTTAAATATGAAAAGTGTTAAAAGTGTTAATAACAAAAATCTAAAATGTGGTTTAATTTGTCAGAATATTGATAATGTTAGTGATCCTAAATATAATATGCAACAAATTGTTAAACAATCGATTTTACTTGAAGAACATCTTGCTAACAAAAATAAAAGATGCAGAGATTGTATCACAAAACACTTTTTACATATTATTGGTCTCGCCGAGGAAGCACAAATGTTAGCAACTGACAAAATTCATAAATATCCTTTGATAAATGAATGCGTTGATTTATACAATAGGTTATTTAATAAATGGTTGAAAAACTATGAAATAGATCATTCCAACAATGATAACTTTTGTAAATGCGGTGATGAACTAAGAAATATGAGAAAAAAACTTATAGCTGTTTATTTCTTTGACGATCAATCGTTTTTACAATAACTTTTTTTTAATATATGGTATATTTCGCTTAATTATATCTTTAATTACATTCACAGCTTTTTGATGTTCTTTAATATGATCAGGATGTATTGTTGATCCTAATTTACATTCTGGATATGCATATGGAATTGTTGTGACGTATGTTTTTGCGGTTTCATATAGTAATACATCCGCAACTATTTGATAAGGAGAAGATGAAAAATTATATTTACCATTTTGAAAAAACAGTTCAACTAATTTCTTTGCTCCTTCTCTACTTATCATATACATTCCAGCTGATGGTAGCAAATATTTCCATTTTATAAACTTTATATCACGACTTATATACATATCATATAATACGTTTGCGCTATTACCATACAATACAAGCATTTGTAAAATTTCAGTATCTTTTGGTATATCTTCGATTAATTTTTCATAATCTATGACAAAAGGTAAACATATATCGTCTTCTAAAATAATGAAATAATCATCTCCTGATTCAATTCCCATTTGCATTGCTTTTATATGACTCATTAAGCATGCAAATTCATATTGACATGATTGACATCCGGGATGTTTACATGAAATTGGACCATCGTGTGATAAATAATCTTCAAAATCATTTGGTGTGAAAGCAGGTACTCTTGTATTAATGATATTGTTTTTATCAAACTGTGTCTCCATATATTTTTTTCTATGTATTGATTTTTCCAAATTTATCCAAAAATGATTCATGATGATAAATCCAATATAAATTATGTTTATATAAAATAACATAATGATAAAACTTTGGTTAGTCAATGATTTGGGAAATCAACTTTTTGCATTATTTTCTATAATGGCTTATGCATTAGAACACGATATTGGTTTTAAAATAATAACATATCATGATAGAAATATGTCTGGTAATAAAGTATACTGGAAAAATATCTTGAGTTCATTTCAAGGAAATATAAATAAATACGTTTATAGAAAACAATCTGAATATATTACCGACGAATTTTATGAAAACAACGACCTAAAATTTTTCAAATTACCAGAGTATTTGAAAAATAAAAGTTATATAATTCAAAGTAATTTTTATAGTTACAAGTACTTTGATAACTATTTACCTCAAATTTTAAAATATACAAAAATAGAACCACATAGAATAAAGGTAAAAGAAGAATACCCTGACTTATTCACAAAAAAGAATATTGCGATACATTTTTGTATGGAAGATTATATTTCAATACAAAACACCTTTTGTATTCAAAAACCGGAATTTTATATACATTCCATAAAAAATCTTGAAAAAGATTTATCTCTTATTGGGGAATCTCTTGAAAATTATAATTTTTTATATTTTTGCAGCGAAAAAGATAACGAAAGAGTCGAGCAATTTATGAAAGTAATCAGATGTATTACTAAATATAATTATAATTTTATAAAAATACAAAATGATATAGACGATTGGAAACAATTTTTGTTAATGACATCATGTTCCCATTTCATTATATCCAACACAAAGTTTGCATGGATGGCTGCATATATATCCACTACAGATGAAAAAAAACAAGTATATTGTCCAAAAAAATGGTTTGCTAAAACAGATGATATTTCTGATATTATACCAGAAAATTGGAAAAGTATATAAAATGATCTATGAAACATTGTAATATTTCAATGCTTCTAATGCAACATTATTTTCAGCATCTTTTTTAGAATTTCCTATCGCTGTTCCAATTACTGTATTATTTTTATCTTTTATACAATATGTAAATATCTTTGCATTATACTTAGTTTCTATATTCACTTCGAAAAATCGTGGTTGATCTTGTAAGTTATGTTGCATATATGAAGATAACATATCTTTATAATTTGTTTTCGATACAATTAAATCAGCGAAATCAATATAATTCTCAATTATATACACAATCCATTTTTGAACAATGAAAAATCCTGATCCTCGAGAAACAACATCGATTTTCAAATCAAGTGTTTCACTTTCGTGTTGAAAGTCTAAATATAATGCACCTATAAATGCTTCAAATATATCTTCCATTATTTTATAATTTTTTCTACCATTGACATCTTCTACTTGTTTTGAAATAATTGCATACTTTGAAAACCCTATCATATCCGATAAATGTCCCAACATTTTACCATTTACAAGTTTTGTTCTCAATTTTGACATAAAACCTTCGTTCTGATCTGGAAATCTTTCATATAAATAACCCGCAACTATCATTCCTAAAATCGAATCCCCTAAAAATTCAAGTCTTTCATATGATATTTCTTGAAGAGGAAGACAATCGTCTGGACATTTGATATTACCTGTTGTAAAATCGGTATTTTTCATTGTACAATAAGATTTGTGTACAAAGGCATTTCTATAAAGATTTATATTATGATATTTGACTCCATCTAAGCCATTGTTTTTAAATAGTTCTTGTAAATCTTGATCTGATATCAATATATTTTTGTTATTATAAGGCATTTCTACAATTTCGACATTTTTGGTTTTATTATGTAAATTATTTATTTTGTTCATTTTACTTATTAGTTTGTAAAAATTAAGTAAACATATTCATTTTTTATTTTTTTATATAAACATATATAAACAATATATTCTTTAAAAATACAATGATTTCTGATGGTTTGGGTCCATCACAAATAGAGATTAAATCATTAGGTATTGGTTTATCGTATACATCTAATATTGAAAAACTTGATTTGAATGACGATGAATATCTTGTCGTAGGAGAACAATATACCCCTATTAACGGAACTAACCAAGATACTATATACAATCTTATCATAAATAAAGATGTTGTTGGTATTCATACTTCTCGTAAACGTATTGATGCTTCATCTTCCCAAGATGATACTGTAAAAACTTCTGGATTATACGTTGGTAGTGATATTATTTGCGATGGAAAAATTATCGCAAAAAGTTTGACAATAAACGATTTTACAATAAGCGATAATATTGATAACGATTATGTAAGTAATTTCACAATTCAAATTCAAAATGCTATTGAAACAATTTCAGAAAACAATTATATTTCACAAGGTTATAATGTGTTATTTGATAATGCATTCGATAATACAATTGACATAAATAATATATATGCGACATCGTTTTTAACATTAGGTAATATTGGCGATACCTATGGTAATACAAATAAACTGAATATTGCCGAAACAGCAAATTACAATATAAACAATGCACAAATATCTATTAAGAATAAAATTAATACTGTTGCACAAGACGAACCTGCCAATTTCAGAATTGGTATTGTCGGCGATAGTGCAGAATCACCTGCTGTGTTTTCCACAACAGAAGGGATGCCCCTCACTTTCCATGTTAGTATGAAAAGTGAAGATGTAAATGCTTTATATTCTGCATATAATGGATTACCAAATTATGGTGATACATTGCCATCTCTCACAATCAATACAAAAGGTAATATTTGCATGGGTGCGATTGAAACAGAAATTCAAGAATTCGCAAACTTTTCAAATTATACTAAGTTGAATGTTGTGGGAGGTGGACAAATTGATGATATTTTTACATTTGATCGTTTTTCAGAACAAATAAAACATATTGATGACATATATATTAGAAAAATTGGAAAAACATTTGAAGCTAATCAAATTATCCCCGGTGATTTTGATTCAAGTGGTTCATTTAGATTTAATTCAGATTTGTATATTGGTAGTAATAATAATTCTTATACTTTGGAGGTTAATAACAAATTAAATGTAGTAGGAGATTTAAATGTTTCTAATCATACCTATTTAAATCACGTAGAAGTTCTGAATGATGCATTATTTCAAAAATCAATTCATGTATCAGAGAATTCTTTCACTGACAATGATGTTATTGTAGGAGGTGATGTCGTTATAAATAATGGTGGTTTAAAAATTAATGATATACGTATTAATATTTCATCTTTAAATCCAATTATGGTAGATTCTGCAATTGCAGAATCGAGTAATATTAACGGAAGCAATATACTTATTTTCGCTACAAGTGATGTAATTTCATATACTTCAGGATCTAATATGGTTATACCAGGTAAATTAGGTGTAGGAATCGACAAAAACTCAACATATAATGAACAATTTAATATTGCAAAAAATAACAAAGATATATATGAAATATCTATATATGATTATTCAGAAGACCAAGGTGTAGAATTTCCAAATGTATTGATAGGCCATCATAATTTTGAATCTGACAATGATAACAGTTTTGTCATTAATACCAATAACATTTCTGATAAATTACATAATATTTATTTCTATACTGGTATCGATAGAAATGATATTAGCACAACTGTACCTCAATTAACAATACACCAAAATGGAAATATTGGTATAAATAACAAAGATCCTATAAAGGAATTGCATATTACTGGTGATATTTTATGTAATGATATTTACATTACCCGAAATCAACAACAAACAAAAGCTAAATTCTTTATTTCCAAAAAAGCTGATTTTGTAAAACTCGGCGATGAAACACAAGACTTCTTTTATCTTAATGACGAAGAAGGTATAAATAAATATACTATCAATATCACTGAAAAACAAAATAACATTTTTAAAGGATTAAATGTTGCTGGAGGTATACACTCTACAGATGATGGGTATTATGAAAACAACCTAAAACTTGCAACTATGAAAATAATAGATGATGATAAAAAGTATGCATACGTTAACAATAATATTTCCATAGGAATTCAAAATCCATCTAATCCCGATTTAAATACTTTTCAAACTCCCTTGAATATCAGAAATGTTTCAAGAGAAAATTATAATGATAGTATTATTCGAATTTATAGAGGTAATCGTCAAGGAGGAACATTAAATAGTGCAAAATATAGTGGTATTGATATTTGTGAATATGATTTATATCGTGTTGACATTTTGAATGATATTAACAAAAATAAATGGTTCATATACAAAAGTCATTCTCAGCAAAAAGACACTTTAGATTCGAGTGCTATGGTTGGTCCACTTCAATTCGGGTATACAGATGGTACTGAACATCCAGAACATTATGGTATGACCATGTATTATGATAAAAGAAAAGAACAATCTGGAAATAATTCTTCTTATCATCTTGATATCAACGCACGAGGCGTGTATGATTATACTAATAAGAACTTCCCAAAAAGTGCAATGTCTATATACGGCGACCTTGATGTTCACGGTAATGTTAACATTATAAATCAAAACGATAGTTCATTTAATTATTTAATAGATGGTTCTGGTATTAATATTTCTGACAGTGCTGTACAAAATACGGTCGCAAATAATAATGAATACAATGACAGTCCAAGTAGTAAAAAACACGATGTTGTTGTGAAAGGAAAAAAGGTTGCTGTTCTAACGGATCAAACTATGTTTATTGGACATCGTCATACTGCAAATAATGGTGTTGGAAACACTGGTTTTCAACAATATATTAAATATTATGACGAAAAGATTCCACTATATGTCTATCAAAATTTCTCAGAAACAGATGTTGTTGGAAAATTTGTTTCAAGTAGTATTAATACACAAAGTGCATCTATTGAAATAGCAACAAATGACTATGGGCGTGTTGATAAAACTATCGTCTCAACAAAATTAGAAATATCTTCAAATATTGAAACCAAAAACTCGGTTTTCAAAATAAAACAATATAATCAACAAGGAAACGGTATTGATAATTTCAGCGACACCTTATCTATTTATAATTATAGCGATGTTCACAATCATATTTTATTAGGCACACAAAAATTTACAGATTCTATCGAATCTGAAAAAATCGCATTACATGTTGATAATCCTGTTGAATATTCTTTACAACTAACATCTGAAAATTCTCCTTCTATAAACTTACATCATCGTGATAGTATATTAAATGATTTTTGGACAATTAAAAGTTCATACGGTATTAATTATGATAAATTTGCTATTCAAAATAGTTTTTCCACAGACAGTTATTTACCAGATACAAATAATATTAAAGACGTTATTGTTTTAACACGAGACAAATTAGGATTAAATGTAAGTGATCCAGAATATGCTTTTGATATAAAAGGAGTGTATGATGAAACTTCTACTAATATAGTTAATAGATATTCTGATGTAAAACTTAATCAAAAATACTCTGCTGTACAAATTTCAAATATATATCTCGAATATGAAACAATAGATACAGATGGAATTTATGATATTGTTGATAATTCTTATTTATCAGGAATCAAATATTTCATAAATGAATCTAATATTCCAAATATAGATATAAACGATCGATACGTTCAAAAAGATGCTGTTTTAAATTCAAATATTATAGCTTCCAAATCTATTTCTGGTAACAAATTATTTGAATTCAATTTGCAAATCGATGAACAATTTTCAAGTAGTAATTTTACATACAGTTTTAATGACCACAATATTATATCAAATGACGATAGTATTTATTACAGTAATGTTTTTTCATATCTTCCAGACATTCAAATAAGCGATGATTTTGATTTATCTTTACAAATTAGTAACGTCATCAAACAAAATAATATTGAAGTAAACAATTGTAATATACAACTTATTTACAATTTCGAAACATTACATTCTCTTGCATCAATTTTTGATATTGAAACCGAATCATCAGTAGATGATAATAATGTTAATATAATTGTTCATTTGAAGATGGGCGATGAAACAGATGTTAACAATCTTATTGTGAATGAAAATGAAATAAATATAGATGGTACTGATTTTACAATTGTAACATCAAATATATTTCATCATAATGATATTTATCGTGAAATTAATGATGTTGAAATACTTTCCAAAATTAATTACGATACAAACGTATTTGGTCCAATATCAATTATAAAAGATGTCATTGATATTACATATAACTATCAAATTGAAAAAGTAAGCGATTCGTCAAACGAAGTTTTGATAACAAACGTAGTTGATTTCTTGAAAGATGTACCAGATGGAGCATATGCAGGAACTGAAACTATATTTGATATTCGGGAAATAGAACTTTATAAAATTGAAAATCATAAACAAGCATTTCAAATTTTTGATAAACTTATTGAAGTGAATATTAATATAAGTGATAAATATAAAGTTTATGAATTTGAAAATGAAATATCAGATTTATTAATTGATATAAATACTATAGACTATGCACCTCATATTATTCTTCAAAACAATGTAAACTTTGCAGGTCAAGAAAACAAATATGGAAGAATAAATGAGATTTTCAGTAAAGATGGATCCTTACTTTTTACATCAGTAACTGACGATGGTTTATTGAAAAAATCAATTTTGAATATTGACAAAGACGGTGACATCAATACTATTGGTAAATTAAATGTTGAAAAAGATATACATACAAATGGTAATATTTACACGAATACACTGGAAACTACTGATATCATAATGAATGGTAATATTTACGATAAGCTTGGAAATATATTAGCTTCATTTTCAAACTATGAAGAAATGTACAATCAAGCTTTAACTCTCGGTGCAGATACTTGGAATTTGATTACTTCAAATTATTCTGTCTCAAGTATGTCCAATATAGATTTTGTGTTAGGTAATTCTTTACATAATGGGTTCACTTTTACAAAAGATAATGAAAATTTAGGAGATTTTCAAGAATATGATATTTTTACAATTAAAGAAGGCTCAGAAGATGTTTTTAAAATTATTGATGGTGGATTTGTTGGTTTTAAAGTAGAACCCGATAGTAATTATGATGTATCAGTTCTTTCCAAATTCTATAGTCCAAATATTTACAACGTGAACTTTGAAGGAGATGAAATACATACCAATACAATCAATGCCGGATATTTTATTGGAGATGCTTCTTTGGTTTCTAATGTAAATTTACTTGACAAAAATACAGATCATTTAACAGAAGGAACAAGCAATCGATATATTATCAACGACACATATATTACTGGACAAGGGATCTTTGATGTTGTGGGAGATTTGATTGTATCCGATGGTTTTGTGGGTGATGCATCTCGGGTATCTAATGTTAATTTACTTGATAAAGATACTGATCATTTAACAGAAGGAACAAGCAATAGATACATAATCAATAATCAATTCATAGTTGACGAAAATGAAACATTGAATATATTAGGCGATACAAATATATTTGGAAAACGAACAACTATAGGAGATGATAGTACTAATAGTTTAAGTTTGAATTCTTCAAATATTTACATTGAATCCTCAAACATTTCTATTAAGGGTGAGATGACTTTTGTAGGTTCTATAAGTAATACTCTTGGTGTGTCAACATCTTCTGTTAAAATAGAAACAAATGAAACTCTTATTAATTCATTAGATATAACCAGAAAAGAGAATGTTCCAGACGCTGATTTCATCAATGTTCATCACGGGGATGAAAAAATGCTGATAGTTTCAAGTAATTTCAATATTGGAATAGGTCGTGCTCCAAGTGATAATGGAGAAAAATTACAAATCAAAGGTGATATGTCAATTGATAATATATATTCTCGAAGTAATGTTGAAGTAGATGAAAAAGTCATATCAAAAAATATGGCAACATCAAATGTAATTATATCAGGAAACTACTCACTCTTAGACTCGATATTATTAGAAAATTCCCTCGATGTATCTCGCATTGATTTAAACGCAGACTTTGTAAATGTTCATCACGAAAACATTAGTATTTTTAATATTAATAAAAATTACAATATAGGTGTCGGAATTATCCCTATTGACAGTGGCGAAAAGTTACAAGTAAATGGTGATATATCAGCAGATAATATTAATATTAAAATGAATTTGAAAACACATCAAACAATCACTTCTAATATATTAATCGGTGATATTAATTCAATTGATGACAGTTTGAATATTAAAAAATCACTTGATATTACAAGATCAATAAATGACGATGACTTTTTACATGTTCATTATAACGAAGAAAACATATTTAATGTGAATAAAAATTTCAACGTAGGAATTGGTAAAATTCCAAATGAAGATGATGGTAAACTACAAATAGATGGTACAGTATTTGCATCTAATTTGAATATTGTGGGTTTAATTACCTCAGATTCTATTAAAACTTCAAATTTAACAATACTTGGTGAAACTACTGAAATTATGACACAATCATATGTTACTGAAAATCTTGAAATAAATACATACGATATTGAAAATCCAGCTTTAAAAATATTAAAAACATTTTCTGACCTTAATTCATTTAATGAAAATAAAAGAGATAACATATTTTCCATAACTTCTGAAATTCAGAATATTGGAGATGGTGAAGAACCTGAGAAAAGGCTTATTTCTATCAAAGCAGACGGTGATATAGATTTTATAAATGGTATCAGTTTCAATAATGGATCAGCTATTTTCGAAAATGGCACCGTAACATCAAAAGAATTTATTGGAATTGGATCAAATCTTGATCATGTTTTTGAATATTATTATACATCAAATCTTAAAGAAATTGGCGAGTATTTATATTATACACCAACGAGATCAACAAATATTTCCAACTATGTTGGTAGAATAGATTCTGAATTGAATACACTCATCGAATTAAATGATACTAATATTTCAAATTATGTTTTACATACATCTAATTATTTATACCAATACACGTATGATACTGCAAGTAATATCTTCCAGTTTTATGATAACATTTTGGAACAAATGTGGAATATTAATAATGATAGATTAAGTTTTGGAAATATAGATGTTTACAAAAACAAAATAGTTGTAAATAATGGATTTACTGACACTTCAGATATAATTTCTTGGTATAAACTTGAAAACGATTTCTTAGATTATGGAAAAAACGGTTATGATTTGACACAAATAGGTACTGTGTTATTTGAAAATAATAGTGCTGTTTTTGATGGAAGTGAAAGTCATCTCGATCATGTGTTTTCAGAAGATATCAGTCTTGTTAATTTTAATATATCATTTATTCTCACTAATACATCGACAATTGAATCTGGTGATCAAAATATTATAGATATAAATGATACTAAACTGTCTATTAAAATACTAAAAGTGTTACAAACATCAATACAAATAATTATATCACATGATGAAAATTTGGGTTCGAGTACACAAATAACTATTCCTTCAGAAGAAACGATATGTTTTTCCATCAACTTCAAAGTTACGGGGGTTTCATTAAACTATGACATTTATTATAAGAATATAAATGAACCATCTTATACAAAATATACAAAATTTACTTCAATTTTTGGTTTTTCAAATTTATTGGAAAAAATCAGTATCGGAAATAATCTTAAAAATTTCAGTATCAAAGACATTAGAATTTATAACAGAACATTGGAAGTACAAGAAATAAATTCTTTTACTTCAAATACAGATGTTTACTTAAGACAAGTCGTTTTACAAGATGAATTTATATTTACATCTAATCAACTTATGCAAAAAATTGATACTAATGACATTAATGTATCAAATTATATTGACGATTTAAGTAACATTGTTGATAGTAATAGTGAATATATATCAAATATTGACGAAAGATTAATAAATTTTAAATATAATGAATTGAATAATTTACCATATTTTCAATCTAATCTATTATTAGTCGGTGGTGATATCTCTGATAATAATGGCTTTGGTGCAATATCTGCATCAAATATCATATATGATAACAATAATCTTGGAATTGGTAAATATCCAGAAAGTATATATAGACTTGATATAGATGGTGATGTTAATCTATCAGGTAATGTAAGACTGAATGGATATATATTTAAGTTTACACATTTAGATGGTTCTATTTTTGATATACAAGATACGAGTACTATTGATGATGATCGTAATTCTATGTTGTATATCGATAACGATAAAAAAATATCTAAATTAACTAATATTAAATGGATGTCTGACAGTATTTTGGAAATTGATGGAAATATTAATATAACAGGTAATATAAATTTTAATACAATAGATGTTGACCTCAATTCTATGTTGTATATCGATAACGATAAAAATATTTCTCAATTAACTTATATAAAATGGGTGCCAACTGACAATATTTTGGAAATTGATGGAAATATCAATGTAACAGGTAATATAAATTTTAATACAATAGATGTTGACCTCAATTCCTTGTTGTATATCAATGAAGATAAAAATATTTCCCAATTAACTAATATAAAATGGGAGTCAACTAACAATATTTTGGAAATTGATGGAAATATTAATATAACAGGTAATATAAATTTTAATACAATAGATGTTGACCTAAATTCTTTGTTGTATATCAATAATGATAAAAATATTTCTCAATTAACCAATATTAAATGGGTGTCAAATGGCAGTATTTTAGAAATTGATGGAATTGTAAAATCTACAGAATACAAAATAGGTGATAACAAATTTCAGTATAATCATTTAGATAACAAACCTACATTTACTACAAATCAACTTTTAGTTGGTGGCACAGCAACTGATAATAGTAACTTCGGCGCAGGTAGCGCAGGTAATCTGTATTATAATAATAATAAACTAGGTATAGGAAAATCAAATCCTTCGAAAGCGCTTGATGTTATAGGAGATGTACATGTAGACGGTGAAATAACAGCAACTGGGGATATCACAGCTGGTTTTTCAGATATAAGATTGAAAAATATTGTTTCTAATATTGAAAATCCTGTAGACAAAATTTTGAATATAAATTGTTTCAAATATACTGCAAACGAAACTGCAAATTATTTCAATATTCATAGTAAAAAAACTCAAATTGGTGTTAGTGCACAGGATGTTCAAAAAGTGTTTCCAGAATTGGTATCACTTGCACCTTTTGATAGAGTTTTGTCAAATTCTGGAGATATTGTATCAAAATCTGGATCAAATTATTTAACAGTTTCATATGAAAAACTTGTCCCAGTTTTAATCGAATGTGTTAAAGAACTTGCAATGGAATTAAAACAAATTAAAGAAAATGTTAACATAATGTAAATATGACATCGATAAATGTAACAGTTTATGTAAATGATGAATCTAAAACAACTTTTGCGGGTACCTACGTGTTTGTAAAGAGCTATCCAGAAGCTAGTACATATTTATACGCTTTTGATTATACGATTGATGAAACTCATGTTGCCAGTGATGGATACACATATACTTTATCAAGTACATTAGTGGCTGAATGGATAAGAAGTTCTTTCAATTTCGACACATATGAATATGCCCTAGAATATATTGAATCGAGTATAGATACAGGATCTTCAGGAAGAAGAGTCAATAAAACAGTCAATACAAAGTGGGACGCTACTCAGTTGAAAGACAGTCCATGGTCTCATGTGAGTTGGGATCATAGTGATATCTATCTAAAATATACCGCCGTATATACAGTAATAAATTATAATATAACCTATACATGGTCTGGGGGTGGTTCTGCGGCAGAAACTCAAACTTATAATATTGAAACAGATCGAATATTGCACGACGCCAGTGTTTTTACAAGTAGTGTGGATGGCAGTGTCGAAATTGTTTTTGATTATAAAAGTCCGGGTGAAAAACAAGATAAAGGTACGGGTGACATAGAAATCACAGTCACGCAAATAAATTATTTTGTGGTCAAATTTGATTTAAATGGAGGCAAATTGAGAGATGGTAAAACAGGAGATAGTTTCAATCTTAACGAAACAGTTTTAATATCTGATGATATTGAAACTATAAACCCTAATTTGTACCACACTATTTTTGATATGAGACAAAATTACACTGTGTCTGGGTTTGTTTTTAATGGCTGGGGAGAAAATGAATTTACAACAACTCCTGTAACAACTATACAAAATACAAGTATAACCGACCCAAAAGTGTATGAAAAAACTTTATACGCAATATGGAGTGAATTAAAATTAACAGTACAATATTATGACAAAGATATAATGCTTCACGAAACATATTTTCCATATTATGAGCCAATATTATATAAAAACTTTTTGTTTGTTTTTCATTCTACAGCATCATCAGATTTATTGAATTTTCAAGAAATTGAACTATATGGATACAAAGAAGATCCTACTGATATACAAAAATTTCCCACAAATACAATGGATCAAGGTTTTGTAAATCGGTTGATTTACGATAATATTGATGATGAAACATTAGACAAAAGATCATACATAAAAAAAGGATATTATAAAAATAATATTAAAGCAATACCTGGCAGTGGTGGCAGTTTGTCTATGAAATTTAGTAGTATATATAATGCAGGACAATACCCTCCTACAATGTTATTTAATCACGTTACTGATAAAGGTGATGCTGGTACACATTTTCAACCTCGTAAATATACGAATGATGGATTAGCAAAAAACGTGTATTATATAGATGATGATTTAAGTGTATATGGAGAATATGTCATATTAGAAAATGATGTTGATATATATTTAACAAGTGTTAAATTATATGAAAGAAATGTAGATGAAAGAAAAAGGAGACCAGTACATTACACAATATATGGGCAAACAGTTGATAGCGAAACCTCAGAACCAGGAAAATGGCAAAAGATAATAGAAAATGAAAATGTTACATATGAAGATTTTCAACATAGTTATGAATTAAAACAAACATTAAATGAATATCCATTATTTAAAAAAACAAAAACGAAACCAGGTGTCGAAATTATTTCAAATAATTTGAAAAGAGAACCAAAACGAATACATGGAACAAACGATTTATATTTCGTATTTGAATATCATGAAAATTTTCAAAACGTATTTGACAAATTTAGTTGGGACAACGAATATAATTATTTAAACACAGAAGATGCTTTAATTGGATGGTATAAATTCAATGAATATACTGTTGATGAAACTGATGGAAGGATGTATTTTCATGATAGCACTGGAAAAAGTTCGCCATTCTTTATTCAAAAAAGTGATGGAACTAAAATAACGATAGATAATACATCTGACGATGTTTTCATTACAAACTATTTTAGAAGTAATGAAAAATCAAGGATGTACGATAAAGCATTGTGTATACAAGGAGTGAGGTTATATCAATCTGAATCAGATGATAAAAACAAAATATCTACACACAATATAGATTATACAATATGTTTTTGGGTTTATAGAACGGCAATACATTTTAGTAAAGTTATTATAGGACAAGGTTTCGAACAAGCCAAAGGACGATCTTTACATATTGGGTGGAGACATAGTGACGTGAATGGAGGACCAATAATGCATGCTTTTTATGCGGACGATGCAGATAGTACTTTAGATAATACACGGGAAGTATCCGACGGAATGTTTCATGATTTCAAAAATAATGTTAATGAATGGGTTCATCTAAGTTTTACATATAATAAAAGTACTAGAGAAAGAACTAATTATTTTAATGGTAAAAAAATAGTTGTTGACGACCCGTTTTCCACTGTTGATCCACAGTGGACAGAAGATGACCAGTTTTTTATAGGAGATAATGGAAATGAAGAAGTATACATAGAAGATTTAAGAATATATTCAAGGGTTTTGAATCAAAACGAAATAAATCATATATACAATCGACAACATTCCAGTATAAAATTTGATACCGATACAGAATGTCAAGTTTTCATGATAGGAGGAGGAGGGGCAGGAGGTGGTAATCACGGAGGAGGTGGTGGTGCCGGGGGGTATTATGAAGGAACTTACAATTTTTCTTCAAATGTAGAATATAATATATTTGTAGGAGAAGGAGGTAAAGGAAATGGAAATTTAAATGGAATTGGTGGAAATGGAAAAGATACTTCCATTATGAATGATAAAAATCATGTTTTACTTGTAAAAGGCGGTGGTGGTGGTGCAAATAGTACGGCATTAACATATGGTTTAAATGGAGGTTGTGGAGGCGGTGGTAATGGATACATTGAAAACACATCTATTTATGATGCTCACAGTGGAGGATATGCCTTGAGCAACGACTCTTATTTATATGCATTTTATGCATTTGAAAATAATATCAATTACGGAAATTTATGTGATAGTTCTGGTAATAAAAATAAGTTATTAGTAAATGGTTCTTCGATAAATTTATTTGATGAAATTGAGAAAAAAGGTGGGAATAGTTCTTTAAAACATTTAGCAGATGGCAATAATTTATATACAAATATAAAATTACCTCTTATATTTACTTTATCATTCTGGATAAAAAGCGAACCAACACATAAGCCTGGAAGTGGTAATGAAATAGTATATTTTTCAACCCGAATTATTGACGAAGAGACAAATAAATTGAAAGGTATTTTTTGTACAAAAACATTTGATAATTATATCAAATTAAAAGTACATCCGTTGGGTATTGAATTAAATATATCAAATACAAATCAAAATTTATATCAAGATGGAGAATTTAATCATATTGTCATTATGTGTAATTTTGAAAGCGATACCAAAGAAGCACAAATATACATTAATAATGTATATGTTAATAGAGTTGAAGATAATATCAATACAAAGGAAGATTATATAAGATCTCTTAACACAGACATATTATCATTTTTCAAAGAACTAATTGATAGTAGTTATTCATACAATGATGAAGTTGATAATTTCAAATTACAAGAATTTACAGAAAATACAGCTTTTATAGATGATTTCAGAATATACAATAGATTCATTAATACAAATGAAATCAATAGTTTATTCTTGCATCATAGTTTAACAGATGATGATACACCAGAATATACTAATCAAACAAATATGATAGGATGGTATAAATTTGATGGAAATTATTTTGATAGTTCGGGTAATAAAAGACATTTGATATATAAGAAAAATAATGCATACGAATACACATTACCATATTATGATGCTGAAAATTTCATACAAGGATCTCATAGTATAACATCTAAGACAAACTATTATTTTCAACAAGATTCTGGAAACATTTGGACACCAAACAATATGACAATATCATTTTTCATGTATGGTGGGAGCGGACATGCTTTTTACCAATCGCCTATCTCTGCAAGAGATCATCTTAAAGGATGGTCATTTTATATTTTACCAAATTCAACAACCTTCCAGTTTATATGCGGTAATTCAAGTGATCCTTTGTTAACTACTAATTATGATTTTGCAGATATGTTCACTGAAGAATGGAAACATATCGTATTTACATTAGATAGTTCAAATAATTTTATTTTATATATAAATGGACAAAGTGTACACACTCATACATTTGGTAATATAACAAGAGCAAGTACTAACTTACGTATAGGTTGTGGTGACAATACAAACCCTTCGGGTAATTATTGGCTTGTAGGTGATGCAAAATTAGATGATATACGAATATATCGCATAGTACTTACTCAAAGTGAAATATTTAATATTTATTCATATTCGCAATTTTCAAAAAAAACAAAAGATATGTTATTATGGTATAGGTTTGATTCTTTACCCAATAATAAAATACAAGATAAATCTGAAAACTGTAATAATGCAGAAACAAGTAAATTACCTGTACAATTTAATGAATTTGAAAAAGATTCTGAAATTTACGAATATATTAGAATAACAGACGATGCTATAATAACATTTAAACAAGACACCATTTGTGATATTTTAGTAGTCGGTGGTGGTGGTGCTGGTGGAAATAGCATAGGGGGAGGTGGTGGTGCTGGTGGAGTAGTATATACTATTAATCAAACTATTTCAGCAGGAACTTATTCTATAGGAGTTGGTGCTGGAGGGACAGGATTAGCATTAACCAATGCTGGACAAGGTACTGTAGGTGTTGATCAAGATGGTAAAGATAGTTATATTAAAAAATCAGACGGTACATATCTTCAATTAAATATGGGAGGAGTTTCCCAAGATGTTGTAGGAAAAGGCGGTGGAGCAGGTGCAGTATATTATGATACAGCATATACAAATGGGAGAGATGGTGGAAGCGGTGGAGGAAGTTCAGAAGGCAATGATGCCAGTACAATATATAGCGGCGGAAGTTCAACACAACCAAATACACTATGGGATGGTTCGAGTTATGTTCAAGGCGGTAGTATAGGAAACACAAATGATTCAGAAAATTCCATATATCAAGCAGGTGGTGGTGGAGGTGCAGGAGGACAATACTATTCAACTTCTACACCTTCTCTAATAAATGGGAAAACAGGAGTACAAATAGATATAACAGGGGCAAGTGAATATTACGCTGCTGGTGGTGGCGGTGGTCAATACAAACCAGGTTCTGGAAATGTTGTATTTGAAACTGTAGGTTTAGGAGGTAATTATATTGGAGGAAATGGTAGAATATATGATGGTTCGAGTTATTTGCGAAATGCAACAAGTGGTGTAGATGGTACTGGTAGTGGCGGTGGAGGCGGTGCTTATACTCAAGATCCGAATGATGCCGTGGGTAGCGGTGGAAGCGGTATTGTTATTATACGATGGAAAAAACAAAGTGTTAATGCGGTCACCAATGTTTTGATATCAAATGAAATATTTGACAGTAATGGTTCACAATATTTACAAATTCCATCAATAGAATTTTCAGAAGTTGTTAATGGATTTTCAACAAGTTTTTGGGTATATTTCAAAGAAGACAAATTGAATAAAGAACATTATATTATTGATTTTGTAGACAGTACCAATGTATTAAATAACTTTATCATAAAAGTTAATACGACCACAAAAAACCTTTCTGTCGATATGAATAATAAAGTAACAATATACAATAATAATTCATTAATACCATCATCGTGGAATCATATTGTCTTTTCACTTGAAAATACCCCCAAACTTGATATTTTTCAAAAACCAAATATAATTTCTTGTGGAAAGAACTATACAATATATCTAGATGAAATTGGTAATACATATGCATACGGAGATGATAGAGGTCAACCACCTACTGGAAAAAAATATGTATTTGTTGCTTGTGGATTATATAGTAGTACAATATATCTAGACGAAGATGGTAATACATATAGATATGGATATAATGGTCCTCATAATAAACTCGGAGCACCACCTGCTGGAAATAAATACGTATTTGTTGCTTGTGGAGATAATCATACAATATATCTAGACGAAGATGGTAATGTATATGGAATTGGAACAAATCTTAATGGTCAACGCAATGCACCACCTGCTGGAAATAAATACGTATTTGTTGCTTGTGGAAAGAACCATACAGTATATCTAGATGAAAATGGTGATGTATATATAAAAGGACCAAAAAATGCATATACTACAGCACCACCTGTTGGAAATAAATATGTATTTGTTGCTTGTCGTGAGTATAGTACAATATATCTAGACGAAGATGGTAATGTATATATACATGGATATAATAATTATGGTAAACTCGATGCACCACTTGCTGGAAATAAATACGTATTTGTTGCTTGTGGATATGAACATACAATATATCTAGACGAAGATGGTAATGTATATAGATATGGAAGTAATGATTATGGTGAAACCGATGCACCACCTTCTGAAAATAAATATGTATATGTTGCTTGTGGAGCGTATCATACAGTATATCTAGACGAAAATGGTAATACATATGGATATGGAAGAAATAATTCTGAACAACGAAATGTTGGATCATATCATTATTATGTAAATTCACGTAAACTATATGTAAATAATGAACAATTAGTAAGTAATACTAATTTTATCGTGTTTCCTGCAAGTGTTACATACGACCAATGCTATATTGGAAAATCAAGTTCAATAGGAGTTGGATATTTAAAAGGAAATATTCAAGATTTACGTTTTTATAATCGTTCAATCACTCAATCGGAGATAAATGAATTGTATGATTATAATCCAGGTGTCTTGGATAATTTTGGAATTGATACTACTGATATGTTAGCTTGGTACGAATTTAATGAAAATTTAAATGACAGTAGTGGTAATGATAAACATGCTACAGGATATAATGACCCTGTATATGATGATAGTATAATAAAAGTAGGAACATATTCAATTTCATTTGCTGGCGAAGATGGCGTAGTTAAAAACATATATAGTCTAACGGGAACAAACGATGATTACTTGATTATTCCTGGAACAAATTTCTCTACATACGATGGAATATCAGTAAGTCTATGGATTAAATGGGAATCTCTAAAACATTATTCACGTATTTTCAGATTAGGGAATGGAGATAATGATTTACCTCATGGTAATTCAATATTAATGTATGAAGTTGGTACTACCCATGATATAGGAGTTGAAATTAATAATAATGGCCCTATTGGTGGTTCTAATATGAAAGCAACATTTACATATAAAAATTTTATTGTTTTAAATACATGGACACATATTGTATTATCAGTAGGTCGTTATCCAAATACATTATATCTTTATAAAAATGGTGTATTACAATCACCAAATGATGATACAAAGGGTAATCAAGTAGTGTGGTTACCAGATTGTGTATACGACCAATGTTTTATAGGAAAATCAAATTGGAGTCAATATGATTATTTGCATGCTCAAATTTTTGATTTTATAATATATACAAAAGCGCTTAAAATATTTGAAGTCAAACAATTATATGATTTCCGCAATGTTGATTATTTGCAAAATATTACAAATATTGGCAAAAATTATAATGTTGGAATCGGATATGATGGTGGCAAAAGTTTCCATAATCATAATCCCCCTATAGAAATTTTAACAGGAGGTGGTGGAGGAGGTATAGGAGGCAAAGGATTAGACGGTCGTCGATTTAACAGTAATGGTGGACAGGCTAAGATTATAAATATAACTGGTGTAGAAACTGCATATGGTGGAGGAGGTGGAGGTGGTGGATGGGGTGACAAGGGCGCAAATGACAATTTAGGAGGCGGTATAGAGATAAATGGTGAATTCATCAAAGTTGGAGGAGATGGGAAAAATAGTAAAAGTGTTGAAGGTGATCCAGGTGTACCACATACTGGTTCAGGAGGAGGATCGGGCAAAGATTCTTATGGTGGCTCTGGAGGTAGTGGTGTTGTAATTATTAGATGGACAGTGACCGATATAGTTAAACAATTAGTTGATTCGGATGATATTGTAACAAACGGAAACACTTCGTTTTTGACTTGTAAACTTGCTGATGTAGATGGAAACGAACCACCAAATGACGTATTAGTCGATGGAAATTGGATAGATACTATTGAGAACATGGCTATTAATGAAAGTAAAACAATAAAAATATACACATATTGGATCCCAAATAGTGTTTTATTTAAGTTATTGTTAAATAGTGGTAGAATACTCAATAATCCATCCACTGTCATAAAAGATATTGGAATAAATGAAGGAAATGATGGTTATATTGGAACTCAAGAGTATGAAAATCTATTGGAAATTGGTTGTAATTTAGATTTAGTAATACCTAAATCAGTTGGATACGAATTTCAAAACTGGGTTAATACAAATAATGAAATAATCATATCTCCATATGAAATAACAGAAGCTGAAACATTAGAAGCTACATGGATAGATTATACAATATCAACGGAAGGGTATCCAAATGGTTCTGATATTCCGAAAGGAATTAAAATATCAAATATATCAAATGTATTTGAAGAAGAATCAAGTTTATCATTAAAATCATATGGAAGATTTATAGGGAAAAATCAGAATGATCAAGTAAGTATATTAGAATTTAAAGGAGCAAATTAATTATATTTTTTATTATTTTTATTCTTTATTGTAAATAGTAGGTTACAATTTTAATGCCACGAAAGAATGTTTCTAAACAAATTGAAAAAATATTAGATAAAGCTGATAAAAATAACTTTAATAGTGTAGCTGAAGAGAAAATTTCCAATATTCTTGCTGTTGAAAAAAAACAATTTGTAGACAGTGGAAAACTTCTTTATATAAACGAAAGTGGTACAATCGCTACTTCTACAATCAAAGTGGACAAAATAGAATTTATTAAAAACCTTATTTCACCTATTAAAACACAATTAAAAGATTTAACTTTATATGATATAAGTACATACATTAAAGGTAAGACAATTTCTGAAAAATATTATAATTTTAAAAACATCAATAAAATTTATAAAGAGTTATCGACTGAATTAAAGCATAACAGACGTACTAATGAAATTTCAGATGGCAATCAAAATAAATTTATTGTAAATGGTGTATATGATGGTGACATTTTTATCGAAGGAAAACTGCGAAATTCAGAATCTATTTTTGTTCACAATACATACACATCATTAGATACAAACACATACGAAGCGCATATCATGCGTTTAACAAGAAAACCTCCCAAGGAAATTGAAATTATTCAATATCCAAAAATATCTTTTACATCTAAATCGAGTTCAAATATATCAAATTACGGTAGCAATAGAGCTTTCGATGGGCAAACTACAGGCATTTTCATATGGATTTCATCATCCCCTGTTTACACAGACGGTCAATATTCACCAACAGGTACTTACTATTTAGATCCGGACTATAGAGGTGAATATATTATCATAGATTTGGGAGAAGAAACAATAATCAACCAGATGAAAATGTATGGTCGTAATGGAGCTGACGCTCAAAGACATCCAAGAAATTATAGAATATATGGTTCAAATGACCAAAACGATTATAATAACCCTCAAAATGGAAATTGGGAACAAATATTTGAAAAAATTAATGATACACCAGATACAGTTCCTTCCAGTTATCCAACAGTAGACGAATTTTTTGATAATTTTACTACATATAGATATTATGCATTAGTTACCAATAAGGTTTATTCAGGTAATCAATACGTAGAACTTTTAGAATGGGAATTGTTTCATGTGAAAATTCCAGGCAATGATCCCCCTTCTCTTCCTCTTGTATTAAAATATCCTCCGGCGCCTTTACCAACTAATAACCATTATCATCTTAGTACTGAACGTTTTTCTACTACCACATTAGAAGGTCAAGAATATGGAAATGGTGAATATATTGTATCTTGGAGTACACATTCAACAGATCATTATAGGTCAACAACTCCTGGTGTATTTAGTGATGAACCTGCAACTGGTGGAAATGCACATGCCTGGCAAGCATATCAATATTATCAGACACAATATAAGACAGAACTTGGAAATGGTTTATCAGATGTTTTAGGCGATTGGCTAAGATTGAAATTACCTATTAAATTGAAATTATCATATATAGAATTCTATATAACAGAGAACGAAAAATACAAACAACCAGCATATACAGTTTTTGGAACAAATGATAATGGTGTTACATGGAAAAATATTTTGGAAGTGTCAATTTTAGATATTTATGGAGCGGATGGTACTGGTGGTACTTATCCCGTTACTTTAGATGAACCTGGTTTATATGCAGATACTGATTTGACAAGATACAGAAAACACATTTCTCCTATAATAAATGATACAGAGTTATTCAATGAATATGGAATTGTATTTACAGAAACCCTATGGACAACTACTAGAATAGCATTTAATGATATAGCATTTTATGGAACTGAAGATACAGGAGGAGAAGAAAACCAAGTTATCGATGCTTTATTAAGAATTAATCAAGGTAATGTGAAAAACATTATTGATGCATCTGTTGGACCAACAGATGTTTTCTCTGTTTCACATATTGGAAATATTGGAATCAAAACAAAATATCCTACTGAAAAATTAGATGTAAGAGGAAGTATCAATGTTTCTGGAAACATCAATGATATTACTTCTACTGAAATTGGATATATGAGTAATACCACTGACAATGTACAATATCAATTAGACTTGATTAATAAAACTATTGAAGAAAATAATGAATCTATGAATTCACACGTTATTAACACAGATTTAGAAACTTCAAACTATATAATTCAAGATATGATTGATAAAACAATATATAATAAAAATAGTGTAAAAGAAAATATTGAAAATTTGATAGATAATGTTGCAAATGTTAAACAAGATAATTTTACAACACACAACGGTATTTATTTCAATTCCAATAATAATTTTATCGAATTAGTACAAGAATCAGAATGGGATACAAATACTGTAGACGATTATATTAACTACGGTTCAGTACAATTACATAGAGATTCTATTAAGATAAATAACAAAAATGTGTTATTCAGCGATAACATTTCTGGAAAACAGGACATTATATCAGATGCCATTATTAACAGTACATTGTATCAAGACTTGGCACCAAGTAAAATGTTACACATTTCTCAAGATTTCAAACATCCTCTTATAAATGGTCTGAATACTCAAATAAAGAAAATACAAGATGAAAACGAATTTTACACAATTTTTACAGATACTTCAACTATAACTTTTGATAAAGAAATATACGTAGATATGTTGCTAATAGGCGGGGGTAATACAAGCGATTCTGGTGGAGTTATTTATAACAAAGGGAGTGTATTTTCGCCCGGAAAATATTTTATAAATGTTGGCAAGGGAACAGGTGGAGATATCAGCACAAGTTCGTCAATATATTTCAAAAACAAACCATTTGCTAAAACATTCGGTTCTGATAATACAGATGGTAATTTACTCCCCGACGGTGGTATTTCTGAAATAAATGATATATCTATTGCAAATATATCATCGCAACCCATTGCAGATATAACAGCAAAACAAACAACGATTACTATTCCTACTCCTACGATAACTGGCACATATACACATGAAGAGTTCTTATCACCTGATGACAATAATACATACGAATACGCTCAATTCACTGACGACGGCACAATAACATTCCCACAAGACATAATGTGCGACGTATTAATCGTCGGTGGTGGTGGTGGAGGAGGGAACAACGTTGGGGGCGGAGGAGGTTCGGGTGCCGCTATAATTTCTTTAAATAATACATTTAATGGAACTTATACAATAAATATAGGAGATGGGGGAGATGCTGGTACCAGTTCAGGGGTAAGAACAGGTGTAAATGGTAATGATAGTATAATCTCAAAAAATAGTCAAATACTCTTTAATGCTAAAGGAGGAGGGGGAGGAGGGGGATCGGGTGCTATTGGAAATCAAGGAGGTTCGGCTGGGGGGTCACACAATTACGGTACTACATCACAAACACCACTTAATACTAATGTAGTTAATGGAATTACTAATATATCACCAGTATCCGATGGAACAATTAGTGTATCGGGTCAAGATTATATAGTTCTTGGAACAAGTGGAGGTGCTGGTGCAAATGGTGATAATGCTGGTCCTTATGATTATAATGATTTAAACGCTGGCGGTGGTGGTGGTTTAGGACAGGCAGGACAAAATGGGGGAATAACAACACCACCTGGTGATGGAGGAGATGGTATATATAAAGTATCTATCAATTCTACTGATTATAATTTAAAAGAATATTTTAGTCCTAACAGTACTTTTGGTGTGCAAAATCAAACTGATACATATTATTATATTGGTGGAGGCGGAGCAGGCGGTGGTTATGAAAATACGGCAAGAATAACCAATGGAGGTTTAGGTGGCGGAGGTGATGGTAGAGATGGAATTAATGGTGTATCAGCGAATGGTATTGATAACACTGGTTCTGGTGGAGGAGGGGGAGCAGGGGGTAGCACAAATTCAGGTGGGAACGGTGGTTCAGGTATCGTAATCATAAGATGGAAAAAGACTGTAGATGATTCAACTTACAATTATGGTGCAACTGGTAACAATGGTGTTGTCATATTGAAATGGTTTCAAGGAACTCCTATACCAGAATACTCATATTATGACAGACTTTTAAAATATCCATATTATATATGGAATAATGATTCAAATACAAATTATGATAGCTATTTAGATACTACTATAGCAATAAAAGAATCCTCGTATAATCATAATTATGGTGCATTTAATTTATTTAAAGGTTCGGGTATTGAAAATGATTTAAGACCAAATGATCTTTCAAAGAGAATATATCATAGTGCATCTAATACATATAATAGCAGCGATGGGTTTGGTATAAACGAATATAGAACAAATTATAAAGGAGAGTTTGTGTTAATTGATTTAGGTAAAGAAATATACTTGGATAATTATAAAATGCAACATAGAGAAGTTCTTTCGACTATAGGGAGTACAGCCTTACCTGTATCATGGCGTATATATGCATCAAATAATAATGATGTATTTCAAGAAATTAATGTAACATTGAATGGAAATGATGTAAATACAAAAACTGTTGCAAACCATGAATCATGGGTTTTATTAGATGAAAAAGAAAACTCTGCTGATTTATGGATTGAATCGGAACAATATAATCAATATAATTCAGGAACCTTTCAGTATAGAAAGAATTTGAACGTGAAATTGGACTCAAAACAAATCTTGTCATACAGATATTTTATGGTAATTTTTAATAAAATTGAAGCAAATAAAAATAAAAATTTTATATTAGATACATTAAACTTATTTGGTAATACAGAATATAAAATATTGAGTAACTCTGATGCTTTTGTAGATAATACTGATGATCTATTAGTTTGGTACAAATTTGATAATAATTTATCTGATAGTAGTGTAAATAAAATTGATTTAATTCCATGGGTAACAAATTCAACAAATCAATATGCTATTCCTCAATACAACAACAGTATAGTAGAAAAAGGTACACATTCGATTTATTTGGATGGATTAATAAGACTTCAAGCAAATAATTTAGACAATAACCCCAATTTTTATACACCAGAGCAAATGACTTTATCTGTTTGGTTTAAAGGTGGTTCCTTACAACCTTACAAACAAACACTTGCTTCTGCTAAAGGAGGGGTTCATAAAGGCTGGGCGATATATTTCATAGGCGATCCATCTGATGGTTCAGCTAACATTATACGCTTTGATTACGGTAATGAAAATTACACAGATAACTATGGAATATTCGACTTTTCAGCCAAAACCAAAGCAGATACGTGGTATCATTTAGTTTTTGTTTTTGATAGAAATAGAAAAAGTGAAACTGATATTACCAAAATACCAATTGATTTATATGTTGATGGTGTTAAAAATTCGACTATCGAAATAAAAGATGATTTTGGTACAAGTCAGAAAGATTTTGGTGCAACAAATTTATTGATAAGTTCCACTAATAATTGGAAAACAACAGATTTTAGATTAAAACAATTCTATATTGATGATTTCCGTTTGTATAATCGGGTTTTAACTCACAATGAAATTTTAGAATTGTTTAATTACAACCATGATTCTATCATAACTAAAATAAATGGCGTTGAAGTAATTACCCAGTTTTCTTTTGGAGATGACCCAACAGATATGGTGGCTTGGTATAAATTTGAAGATGATTTTAGAGATAGTTCATATAATGGTCATGACCTAACTCCAAATGTTGGTGTTCCTAAATTCACTGATAATAGCAAATATGGCACTAAAAGTGTATGGTTTGAAGGAAATACCCAATGGAATAGTACACCAAATAAAGCAGGATTGTTCTTGGATAATCTTTCAAATAGATTGAGTACTCATATTGATAATTCAATTACAATTTCATTTTGGGTTTATACATTAGGAAAAGGTCAAATTAATTATGGACATATATTCAGTGGTATAACATCAAACAATTACAGGGGTGATGAAGAGTTTAAAGTATTTTATTGGAATAATACCGAGGAACTCGTTTTTTTATCAAATGACAATTATGCAGAATACATATATGTTAGATCTGATGGTGGAGAACCATTTTTGAATAGATGGGTTCATATTGTTTGGATACTTGATGGTACAAATACTTCAATATATATTGATGGCGAAAAGAAAGTAGATAAGACAGATTATATATTCCCAACAATTACAGACACATATACATTCACAATTGGTGCATGGAATGTGAATAATCCTGATGTTGGCGGAGCAAGAGATATAAATGGTTATTTAGACGATTTCCGCATCTATAAAAGAGCATTGACACCTGGCGAGATTGATATTTTATATAATTATGTTCCAAATTTAGTTACTGAAACAACCCAAACAACGCAAACAACTAATGAACCTGCTTTCGGTGATGACACAACAGATATGTATGCGTGGTATAAATTTAATAACAATTTCACAGATAGTTCTGGAAATAACAATAATGCAATTGGATTCAATTCTCCCACATTCGATGATAATTTAAAAAAAGTAGGCACACATGCTGTATCATTCGTAGGAGGCCCGGGAGGATCTGATTCGCAATATTTAACAGTTCCACAAACAGACTTTTCACTATGGGATGGATTTACCGTGAGTTGTTGGGTGTATTTTGAGGATAATAATGCAAGTAACGGTAGAATAATTGATTTCGGCGATGGCCAGGCTGATAATAATATTTATATGTCTAGATCCGATACAACTAATAAAATAAGACTATCAATAAGTGACGGGTCAACAAATACTGAATCTGATACTGTAAATGATGTCATTGTAAATAATACTTGGATGCATGTCGCATGGGCGATTTCTAAAGGTCTACACTCAGAAAGAATGTACCCTCCTGTTCGCAATTTAGCAAGCAACTCTCATACCATATCGGGAGAATCTTATGGAAATGGTTTATATGAAACATCTTCAAGTACTGCATACCAGCCATATGGTAGCCACACAGGATTTAATACAGACAATGATATAGGATTTCATGGAGGAGAACGTCAATATACTAATGGAACTTATAGTAGCGGTAATTATATCGTAAACGATTATTATGGAGATTGGTTGAAAATTAAACTACCTGTTGCAATAAATTTAACAAAATATGGATTTTCAAAAAGACCGATTGGAGATGGTGGATATTTCAGTGATACAGCACCCGCACAATATAAAATATATGGTTCAAACGATAATAGTAATTGGACTGAATTAGTTCATAAAAGCAGTAGTATATCATTTCCTGATGCTGAATATTATGAATCAATCGCAACAAACGGATTTTATCAATACTTTGTCTTAGTTGTAAATAAAATACTTGGAAATTCTCATATTTTAAATTTTGACGAATGGTATATTTATGGTACTGAAGGAGAATACACTGAATGGAAATTATATGTAAATGGAACATCGGAAGAACTTAGTTCAAGTAATTCAATTTATCCAGTTAGCACGACATATGATAATTGTTACATAGCAAAATCCAATTGGAGTTCAGATGAATACTTCAAGGGCAAACTTGATGACCTTCGTATCTATAATCGTGCGCTCACAGAACAAGAAATAACAGATTTATATAATTATGTTCCAAGTACCAATGATGAGGAAACAAATTTGGTTAATGTTATTTCAACCACTGATATTTCAAGTGAGAAATTAGAAAATCTTAGTGGACTTACTGCTAATGTAAATGATCAAATTGATGAGTTAATTAATATTACAGATAATGTATCGAATTATTTATCGAATATTACTGAACAACATGTTATTAATATGTCAAATTACATTTCAGATATTTATAATGAATTTGAATCAAATTTTGAATTGAAACAAGATAAATTAATTTTCGGAAGCAATATCACTTACAATGAAGAAACAAATACTGTATCTATTACCCCTTCAGATGATTCAATCAATACAATTTATAATGTGTTTACAGATTATTGGAAATCTCCATTACCTGAAACAAAATTTTATAATGATTTAAGTGATGTATATTCGTGGTTTAAATTTGACAGTAATTTAGACGATCATCAAAATAATTTGGTAGTAACAACATCCGAGACAGAATCAAAGATACCTACTATTGACACAAGTTTGAAAAAACAAGGGTCGGGTAGTTTAAATTTTAATGTGCAATATTTGAAAATGAATGGAACTAATTCATTTTCAAATGGCTTATCATTGTGTTTTTGGATATATTTAGGATCATATAGTACGACTTCCCTATGGGTTTTGAAGTTGGATTTAGGAAATAATATGTATGTTCAATTTTATCGGTCTAATATATCAAATAATCAGGATACTGTGCAAGTTAAATTTGACTTTACTAAAAATTATCAAATCATAGGATTATTAGAAAGAGAAAATTGGGTTCATATAACAATAGTTATAGGCAAAACACAAGGACTAAAACTATACAAAAACAATCAAATTATTATAAATGACGATAAAACATTTACAAGGGTTGATGACAATTTTACAATATTGTTGGGAGCAAGAAATGATTTAAACGTTAATGATAATAACTTTATAGGAAATTATGATGATTTTCGCATATATTCAAAAGAATTAACTGAAGATGAAATATTTATGATATATAAAAGTTATGAAGATGCAATATACGACGATACCCCTTCCTTAATTTCATCACAACACTTTTCTTCTTCACTGATTACAAATTTTAATGATGATTTAACTCCTCAAACTTGGTACAAATTTGATGGAACAAATGGAATATTAGATAGTTCTGGTAATTCAAATGATGCTACTGCTATTGGGACACCTGTGTTGTCAGAAAAATCAATATCAATTTCGAAAGATAATTACTTAAAACTACCTGATAATATCATAGATCATTCAAAAGATATTACTATAGCATTTTGGTACAGATTTGATGGACAATATGATTATATAAACGCAAAAATGTTTGATTTTAGTGTAAACAATAATACTAATAATAACGATAGTTCAATAAAAGTAGGACGTGTGTTGACGCATCCAAGTTATTTGGAATTTATAATAGACAGCCATGTTGCAACAAATATTAGATTCGACCATGTAAGAAATGGTAATTTAACCCATTTGACTTGGATTATTAAAAAAGATGGTACTTGGATAATTTACCAAAACGGGGATATAATATATTCACAAACACATATATATCCTTCGCCACAAACCTATTCTCATTCATATTTGGGAAAATCAAATTATTTAAATGAATTTAATACTGATAATAATATTACATTGGAAGATTTCCGTTTGTATAATCGTGCACTACATGAACAAGAAATACAAAGTATATATAAAAATAATTATGATAATCCAATATTGCCGAAAATCTTAGCTTGGTACAAATTCGATGACAATTTTAATGATAGTTCTGTAAATCAGAATCATTTGACAGGAGGTGATGGATTAACTTTTTCAACCGAAAATCAAGTAGGAACATCGTGTGTAGAGTTTCCTTCACGAAGCACATCAAATACATTATATGGCGATGTCGATTTGTCTCAAAATACAAGTTTCACAATATCTTTCTGGGTTCTTAGAAAAGAATTGAACGGAGGAGATATTATACTATCTACAACCGGTGACGTAACAAATAATTTACAAATAAAATTATCTACCTCTGGTAATTTGTTATTTCAATTTAATGGAAGTTACATAAATACTCCAAGCAATTATCAGACATGGAATGAATGGACTTTTTATACTGTAACATATGATTCAATAAATCGTAAAAGATCAATATATATAAATTCTGTGTTATCGAAAAGCAATAGTATAACAACACCTACCAATTTCGAACCACAAATACGTATAGGAAGTGATGGTGCGTCTTTCTTTCGAGGTAAAATAGATGATCTTCGTATATATAATTATGTATTAAGTACAACTGGTATAAAACAATTATATAATCAAGGAAAAATAACTGATTTATTGGTTTGGTACCAATTTGAAGGAAATAAAAATGATTCTTCTGGAAATAATTATCATATGAACAGTAATGGCACTTTCGAATATATTACTGATAGTAGACAAGGTAGCCAATCAATACAATCAAAAACCGCAGGTGCTTATATGCAACATACTATAACAGAATCTTCTAATGGTAATAATGGTTTTATTGGTAGGAACTACAATTCAAAAACAATAACATTTGCATTTTGGACTAACCAATACTATAATTCTAACTTTGCAAACTATTTATCAACAGCAACATACAGTATATACGTAGATAAAGACAATGTAGACACTTTAATTTTTAAAATAAATAGTGAAATTTTTAGTATTAAAAATGCCATACCAGGTACAGCATCTTTGAAAATATGGACACATATATGTTTTACACTTAATAAAAACAGAGAATGCCTTTGTTATATAAATGGGAAACTTGTTCAAACACAAGTCATGGGTGATTTTGAAACAAGTTCAGAGAATAAACTGGAACTTTTCAAAACATTTCAAGGAGGTAATCCAAATAATCCAATGGATGATATACGTATATGGAACCGTGCATTGAGTTATGATGAAGTTCTTTCTGTTTATACAAATACTTATAAAAGCCCCTCAAGTAATTGGATTACTAAAGATGTTGGACAAGAATTAATTTTCAAAAATTTTAAAAAATATCCTATTGAATCTAATAACAACTATCGTATATATGGTTCAAATGATAAATTAGCATTTCAATTTGCATTTGAATATGGAAAGTTTAACACTGGATGGCATTTTATTTATGACAGTAAAAATATCATAAAAAAACAATGGTTAGATAGTCAAATGTCAGTAATAATAGAAGATATAAATATAAATTTCATTTCCATCACAAATGAAGGAACGTATGTAAGTCTTAATTCTGATATAATTGATCAAAATATTCTTAATTATGAAGTGGATTTACCAATAGATGCTAATTTAAAACTTATATCAAATGGTGAAGTTATTAAAGAAATGATGATATCTAAAAATACAAAATATCATATTAGACAAATTGACAATATATGGTATATGTATGATTTTAATAAAGAAATTTTTAGCACAACAACAAATGATCTTACTTTATATTGGGATTATTTATCTTTTATTCCATATCGATATTTTCTTGCAATTGAAGATTCATTTGAACAATCTACGCAAATAGAATTATTATACCAAAAACCAAAATTACTTACATGGAATGGTGAAAATAATACTTCTGTATTGAACATAAATACTGATCTGAATGTAATATACACTCAAGACAATACGGGTAAATACAATAAATTATTAACATCTGATTATTATACAGGTCCTACAAAACCATATGTGTTTTTAAATGGTCTGAATTATAATAAAACTACTAATGAATTAACAAAATCTACATCATGGATAAATAATACAGATTATATTTCCCACAAAAATATTAAAGTATTCGATAATAAAATTGAAATTGGAAACCAAGGATCGTTCGAATCAAAAAATACTTTTACCGCAAACATTCACAACTATTCACACCATATACAAATTGGTGATAATATAACTGTACACCAAGATGATAACACATATTGTTTCAAAGCAAATGACAATATATGGTTAGACGGAGCAGATATTACATATACATCTGACGAAAGAATTAAGAAAAATATACAAGACATAGATGATGATAGTGCTTTAGATAAGATAATGACAATAGAACCAAAGACATATAGGTATATTGATAGTATTAATAAAGGCGATAATGAAGTATATGGTTTTATATCTCAACAGATAAAAGAAGTTTTACCAGAAGCTACAGATGAAACAAAGAGATTCGTACCAAATATATATCAAAAATGTAAATGCAATGACAATATTGTTTACTTGCCAAATGATTTAGATATATCACAACTTGTATCGACTTATAATGGTTCTAATCCATCATCTATTGTTAGACTTATTGATAAAAACTTTAAAAATATTGATGTTTCATTTACAACATATAAAGATGATAATGATCAATATTTAACTATCGATTATTTATTACCAAAAGATGTAAAAGATATATTTGTATACGGAACATTCGTTGATGATCTGACAACTATTAACAAATCTTATATATACACACTTAATGTGTGTGCTACACAAGTTGTCAGTAGAAAAATAAATAATTTGAGATCAGTTAACGATACTTTAAAAAATAAATCATCTAATATTGAACAACGATTAGATGAATTAGAACAAAAAATTTCTAATTTCTAATTATTATTTTTGTTATATTTTATTCTTGATTGATATTAGTAAGTAGTTCTCTTGTTTTTATGGTTTATAGAAGTGAAGCATCAAAATATAGAAGAGCCAAAGCATCTATTAAAGAGTTGAAAACACTTACAGAACAAGCATCTTCAAATTTTATTTCATCAGATACTATCGATCTAACATCAAATCTTGATCCTAATAAAATTTTGATTTCTGGAACTGATGGAAATATTGATACTTTAAATGATATTGGTATAGAGAAAATTGAATATTTCGATGGAATTACATATGATATAGATGATAAACTTGATGAATTCAATCTAACTGCAAATTCAGAAAAGAATTTATATGATACATTTACAAAACCTTACCTTAAAAATGAAGTAGAATCTTTTTTGAATGAAATGAAAAAAAAACTTAATAAAGATTTAGAAGCTCTGAATCTTAATTATCTTGAAGTAAACAATATTGAAAATAGTAATCAACTGATAATTAATAATATATACAATGCTCCTGAATTAAATATTAATGGTACTCTTTCTGCATCTGAAATTATTTTCTTGAATGGAGAATCAATTACTTACGATGTATCAAAATCAACAGTTATCGAAACAGAATCTATAAATATTGAAAACAATGGATATGTTGTTGAAAATCCGAATCGTGAAATCAAGAAATATCCTCCTGTTCCTCTTGCATCTTCTACATATCAAGGTACCAGAATTCAAGTTAATGAATCTACATTGGATAACCAGGAATATGGAAATGGAACATATTTTATTAATTGGAGTAGTGCTGCAGATTTATCATCTTATTCTTCTGCTTTATTCAATGGTAATAAATACACTGGAGACGGTGGTGCATGGAAAGTCGGGTCGTATAATAATGATGGTACTTATAATACAACCCTTGTTACTGCAACAAATATTGCAGGATATAGTGGAGAATGGGTAAAAATTAAATTTCCTGACAAGATATTGTTATCATATATTCATATTTATACAAGAGTTTCTCAGTGGTTAAGGGCTCCTATTAGTTATACTTTATTAGGAACAAACAATGGTCAAACATGGACGCCTGTTATTATTGACGATAATGTAACTTATCAATTAAATAAAGATTACGAATCACAACAGAATGTCCTTCAACCTAATAATGATTATTTTAATGAATTTGCATTCATTATCCATAAAATTTCTTCCGGTGCACAGGGGAAATTGCCAAACTTTACTGAATTAGAATTTTATGGTTATATAGATGAAGTTCGATATGATACTGTTATTATAAATGATAATACGACGGAGAATCACAATTTAATAGAATTAGCTTCTGGTGTAGAAAATACAAACAAATTTGTTTTAACAAAGGATGGAAATATTGGACTTGGAGTTATAGATCCTCAAGTAAAATTAGATATTGATGGCAATATTGTATTTTCTGGTTCCTTAAATGATGTAAATAAAGAACATTTCGAAAATATTAAAGGAATAACAGAAAATATACAACAACAAATTGATAATAGCAATATTTCTATTTTACAGGGTTCAAATATTGCAATTGAACTTGCAAATCAATTATTTATAAATACACAACAATATTTTAATTCAGCATCATCTATTGCATATGAAAACATGCTTAATAGTGATATTGAAGCTTCAAATTATATAATTGATACATCAAATTCATTAATATCAAGCAAAATGGATAAACTTAAATTTGGTTTCGGATTGAAATACAATGATGCTACTAATAATTTATCAATTTCAGAAGTTAATAATTTATGGTCTTCAAATGAAAACAATGTACTTAAATACAAAAATTTGATCTTTCATCCAAATCAAATTGAAAAAATTACAACATTCATTCCCGAAAATGCTGTTACTAACGAATATCCTTCTTCTGAGCTTACATCAAGTGTTGAGATTTCGGATATACAAAACATATCAGGTGTAGAAATACAAAATCATATATTTAAATGGAGTTCTACAAGATACTATGGTAATGGTGACCAATATAATACACCAACGAATCTATTTAATGGTTCTACAGATGATGAAGGTTATATGGGAATAAATTATGATGATTTAGGGATATATATTGAAACAAACAAATTATTAAACGATTATTATGGCGATTGGGTTTCAATTAAATTTCCAAATCATATACTATTAGAAAATATTATATTAACAAAAACAAATGATATATCTGGTGCTCCTAAAAATTTTGAAATTTATGGATCTACAGATGGTAATAATTGGGAAAGAATCGGTATTGTTATTGCTTCTACAAGCGATTATGTGACAAACAATAATATATTTACATTTTCAAAGAACATTTCTACTGAAAAATCATATGATCATTTTGCAATTTGTGTAAATGAAATACATGTATCACCAGATATTCAATATTTCTCTTTGGCAAAATTACAGTTTTTTGGGAAAGAAACAAATACTTATGTATCAAATGCAGTTTTTCAAGAAGAATTTGATACAAAAATGGATGTTATAACTGGTGCGTCAAGTACCATCACTGTTAACAATTTAGATGCTAATAGAATACTTGTTTCAGATTCATTTGGAAAAATATTGGCTTCTTCAATTTCAATTACAGACTTGTCATATATATCAGATGTGAATGAACCTATTCAACAAAAAATTGAACCTATTTTAAACATTCAAGATATTTACTACAATGAACAATATAGTAATATTGGAAACTTGAATTATAACTTATCAAACTATATTTCAAATATTTCAATCCACGCAGATGACTTGGTTTTACAAAAACCTAAACAAACCAATATTAATTTCGGTGAAGGATTTCAATATTCAAATGGTGTTCTAAGTTTTGATTTATTGTCACTTTCAAATTTGCAACCACCATCTAACGAGTCTGAATTAGATGATAGCTCTAGTTGGAATTCAAATGAAAACTATATATATAATTGTAATATAAAAATAACGGATAATGATATTACAATAAATGATATATCTTTGTTAAAAGATGAAAATGTAATTTTGGCTCCACAATTCTCGCAAAATGATTTTAATGTTGATTCAAATAATATTGTATCAATTAATAACAGCAATAATACATGGGTACAAAAAGTCAATTATTTAGAATATCAAAACATCAAGATTTATGATAATAAGATCTTAATTGGATTCGATGCATTAAATGATTTTATAATACAACCTTTTGGTATTTATGTTATCCTCCATTCATCTGTCGATGCTTCAACTTTTCAAAACTTTAGAATATATCGTTCTGAATGGAGTAAAACAGATACATATGCACCCCTTCATATTTTCGGAGACTCTGTAGATATTGAAGAAAGTTTCACTGTAAATGCATATAGTGGTGGAAGTTATATAGGCAGTGATTATCTTGTAGAAGATTACAAAGGAGAGTGGGTATCTCTTGAATTTCCCGAAAAAATATTTGTTTCTTATTTACATTTATTTCACAAATCTGGTTCTTATATGAATGCACCCTTAGATTACAAAGTATATGGCGTTGATTATACAGGAGAGATTATTCTTTTAATTCATGAAACTTCTGCAACTTATACTGATAATAAGCACATATCTCAAAATATTACCTCTCAAAAATCATTTAAAAAACTTGTGATTGTTTTTAATAAAATAAATGATATTGGTTCTTCTCAACTTAAAATTAGTAATATAAAGTTTTATGGTATTCTTGACAAAAGTATAAATATAACTGAATTATATCGACCTGACCCTTACAATATATTTTTACATTATACATTTGATAGTGATTACAATGACTACAGTGGTAATAATAATCATGCAATTATATACAATGAAAGATATAACACGCTTCATTCACTTAAAAAAATTGGAATTAAATCTTTACAATTATTTGGTGGACCTGCGCCAAATCAGATTTATCCCCCTGTACACAATTTTACATCAAATACTATGACAGTATCAGGACAACCATATGGAAATGGGACGTATATTGTAGAATCAAGTTCATCATCTAATGAAGCATATGGGGCATTTAATTTAACAACAACGGCTGGATATTGGCAATCGTGGAAGTCATCCGGTTTCTATTCTAATGGTGTATATAATAAGACTCTTCCATATGCAGCATATATTGTAGACGATTATCTAGGTGAATGGATAAAAATTAAATTACCTGTTCCGATAAATTTAACAAGATATGGATTTAAACAACAAAGTTCAAATTTTACTTCGGAAAATTATCCATGGGAAAGTCCAGGAACATATAAAATATATGGGTCATATAATGGCTCAACATGGTATGAATTGGTTCATAAAACAAGCGTAATAGAGTACGGTGAAAATAATACTCCGTTTCCTAATAATCTAACATCAGATGCAGGTGCTAATAGATATTTTGACGAATCAGTTACAACTGTTGGGGTATACATTTATTTTGCGTTAGTTGTGAATAAATTAGAGGGAAGCAGGGAACAACTTAAAACATCTCAGTCAAAACAATTAAAACTTGGAGAATGGTATATTTATGGCAATGAAGCTAATTATTTAAAAATTCCGTCAAATGATTTTTCATATAGTGATGGATTTAGTATCAGTTGTTGGGTTAATACCAACAATAGTTCTTGGTTGAACTCTCCTATAATTGATTTTGCAGATGGAGAAAATAATAATAATAATATCATATTATCCCGATATTCAAACAGTAAGAAATTATCATTAACAGTTAAAGAAGGTGCAACTGAAACAACAGCTCTAACAATAAATGATGTTCTTAAATATAATAACTGGGTACACATTGCATGGGTTATTACAAAGACACCAGTACACTGGTACCTGTATATAGATGGAATATTACAACCACTTGATTCAAATATATTTGCATATCCTGTAAGCACAAATTATGATAATAGTTATATAGGGAAATCCAATAATTTGGAAACTCCTTTTTTCAGAGGAAACATTGACGATTTTCGTATACATAAAACCGCATTGACATCTGAGCAAATTAATGAAATGATAAAGGACAACTTTTTGTATTTATATGATACAAATTACACCTTCGTAAATGATACCACTGATATGACAATTTGGTATAAATTCGACGGTATAAATGGAACAAACGACAGTTCTGGTAATTCAAGAGATGCTACTGCTTTTGGGACACCTATATTATCAGAAACATCTATATCAATCACAAAAGATAATTACTTACAGCTTCCTAACAATTTCATAGATTTTACAAAAGATATTACTATTTCATTTTGGTATAGATTTGATAACGATGAAACAAATGCGCCAATACTTAATTTTTCGAAAATCACTGGTTATAGTACCTATGAAGATGTGATAGAGATATACCGCAATGGAGTCCGTAGTGAGCTCTACCTCAGTATAAATGGTAATAAACAATACTTTAGAACGAATCACGAAACAGGTAAATTCACTCATTTTGTTTGGATTATTACAACCGATGGTTGGTGGCATGTTTACGCAGACTCGATATTAGTAGTAAAAATGCAAAAATCTTACCCTTCGGAAACTCAATATAATTATGCATATTTCGGCAAAAATAATTATTCAGGTTATTTTGATACAGATTATCAAGTTACTTTGAAAGATTATAGAATATATAATCGTGAATTGTTGCCAGAAGAGGTGAAAATTATATATTTAAATAACAATTATCAATATATTGATAGAGACTTTTTTGAAAACGCATCTGATATGTTAGCATGGTACAAATTTGATGAGGATTTTACAGATAGTTCTGGAAATGGTAAGGATTTAACAGGAGGCACAGAAACAACTTTTGTTATTGATAGAGTTGTTGGAACACATAGTATTTATTTCCAAAATACAGCTAATCAAAAATTAACGAGTACCGTTGATTTATCAGGTAATAGAAGTTTTTCAATATCATTATGGAGTTTCAAATATACAAGTGGTGGTGTCCATATTATGTTAGGTACAGGTAGTTCTAAAGCTACAAATCAATGGTTATTTGCAGGATATACAAATGATAAAATTTCATTTGGATTTTGGAATAATACAGTTAGAACTGACCCTATTAACCAAGATGTAAATACGTGGGTGCATTGGACATTTATATATGATTCTTCTACTCCTTCAACATCAGTTATGAATATATACAAAAATGGTGTTTTACAAGAAATAACATCAGATGAACAAGCCCCGTCAAGTGAAACAAATTTACCCGTAGATGAATTTCATATAGGAAGTGAAGCAGACGGTGGATATCCTTTTATTGGTAATTTAGATGATTTTAGGATATACAATCGTGTTCTGACATCAGAAGAAGTGCTTAAAATTTATCAGACTTCTTCTTTATATTTCGTTAGTATACAAGATAACAATCTAAATGGTTCATTACTTACTGATAAAATAATTACTACAAATTTTTCATCTTTTGTTAACAATAATTTTAACATAACTTCAAATATTTTAGTTTACAACAAAAATGAAAATTATTCAATGAAACTTGAAAAAGATCTGTGGATGAATAGTGCAAATATAGCTTACACATCAGATGAAAGAGTTAAAAAAGATATTAAAGATATAGATGATAATATCGCTCTTGAAAAAATATTATATATTGAGCCTAAAACATATAATTATATAGATAATGAAAAATCTGATCAAAAAGTATATGGATTCATTTCACAACAAATAGAAAAGGTGTTCCCTGAAGCTACCAGTAAAACATCTCGTTATATACCAAATATTTATCAAGACTGTCAATGCATTTCAAGTAATAATTTTATTTTATTACCTGATAATTTCAATATTGATAAATTGAATATATTATACAATAACGAAAAAAATACAAGTAATAATTACATTTCAAATAAACTTAAGTTAGTTCGCAATAAATCCTTAATTGAAACAAATTTCGACCAATCGAATGATTCTATCACAAATAAAGAACTTGTCGTTGATAATGTTGACATCTACGAAGAAATTTATGTGAATTATAGCTTAACAAGTAATGAATACGGAAATGTATTACATATAGATAACGATATAAATGTTCCTAATGTTTTTGTATATGGAACTGAAATAAATGATTTAACAACAATTGATAAAGCATATATTTATACATTGAACGCTTGTGCTACTCAGGCTTTAAGTCGCAAAATAGACAGTTTAGAAGATGAAAATATATCTTTACAATCATATGTTGAAACTTTGGAAAACAGAATTGATAAAATTAAGACATTGTTAAATTCAAATGTTTAATCTTCATTTTTTTAAATCTTTATTATATTAGATTATAGTAAGTAAGATATCGTTTATTTATGGGTTGGAAAAAACTCAAACGCCAAGATGCAACCGATTTACAATTTTATTCAGACAAATTAAAATCTTATGGTATTTTTACTCCTAACAGTATTTGTATTTCAGATGATAACGGTATTACCAATGTTTCTGAAATTTCGATCGATGAACTTCAATATGTTAATAATTTAACTACAGATTTACAAACCACTATTGATAATACAAAGACAAACATCCTCAATATTTCTAATTATATTTTAAATGATTTTATTACCTTATCTACTAATTTACAAGCAAATGCAGAAAACTTTTCAAATGTTTATTCCGACAAATTTAACAATATTACTTTAGATGATTTTAAAGCTACTAATGATTTGAAATTTATTGAAAATAATGTTATTAAAGGCGATTTAAATGTTCAAACATGGGTATTAAATGTTTCAAATCTTAACAAAATTGGTACGAATTCAAATTTCTATATGAATTTGATTGATCAAGATAATTTAAACATTACAAGCGATTCACTATCTGGCGCTGCTTTAAACATTTCACATGATTTTAATAACATGGGAGATGTTTTAAGCGTAAATGCTCTTAATGAAAATAAATTAAAAATAACTAATAATGGTTTATTTGGTTTAGGTTTATCGAACGACACTCCTTCTACTGAACTTGATGTTCGAGGTGATATAAAATTTTCAGGAACAATAAATGACGTATCTCTTTATGAATTATCACATTTAAGTAATTTACAAACAAATGTACAACAACAAATAAACAATATTGGTGACAAACTTGATACTATTGGGGATTATTCGTCTTTAAATGATATTAAAGATTACTGTACTTCTATACAAGATGTATTCATTAATCAAGTAAATAATGTTTTATCAGATTCTTCCAATGTAACTATCACTCAAAAGGAAAACGCTTCTAATTTCTCACTTTCGGTAACAGATTATTTAACAAATGAAAAGCAAGATAAAATATTTTTCAATGTCAACGACTTTAATTATGATATTGATAACAATTCTCTTCATCTCAAAGCAAATCTTAAGCCATGGACAGTATCTGTATATACTGATGATCAAACTATTGGAGATTATAATTTTAATGGTTCAAATTATTTACATAACAATAATGGTGAAATTAAAATCTTTGAAGATACAATTATCAAAGTAACGTCTGATGTAAGAGATTTAATTACAACAGATGATTCTTCTTCAAAACAAAATATAATCACAGGATCTGCAACCTCTTTATTGAATCAAAGTACTAACTTCAATTTTGGTGAAATATTAGTAACGGACAATAATGGTAAAATAACAACTCATCCATTGGACACGAGTAATTTGCATTTTTTAATTAACGATACTACAAGCAATTTACAACAACAATTTGATGATATTAGAGAAAATATAACGTATTCGTCAAACAGCATAAAAACACATATCGATGATCTTGTTATAAATACTTCTAATTATGTAGAAAATAATTTTCCTGATACGACTAATTATATTGATAACATAGACGTTAATACAGATAATGGATTGACATTTGATTCTTCTAATTTATCTTTTAATGGTACTATAACAATTGAACAAGAAGTTGGACAAGAAAGTTATTGGACATGTAATGTTGATTTAAACAACATTTCTTATTTATCATACTCTAATGTAAATGTTTATAACGATGGTATATATTTTGATAAATTCGAAGAAAAACTTCCCGTTATTGTCTCTAATAACTCAAAAGTTAGTTTAAGTGATGTAACACAAAATGAAGATTCTTATACATATTCTTTCACCCACAGTGAAGGTAATTATATTACATTTCCATTTGATATAAATGTTGATATATTGATGGTTGGAGGAGGAGGATCGGGAGGAAAAGACAATGGTTACGGAGGTGAAGGTGGTGAAATCAAAGTTGCAAATATAGATCTTCAAAAAGATGTGATTTATAATGTTACAGTCGGAAAGGGAGGAGATGCTACCCTATATGAAAAAGGTGGTACAACTTATGCATTCGGAGAGACAGCAAGAGGTGGAAATCCGGGTCTATCATCATCTTATAACTATGTTGGTAAAAAGTTAAAATACCCTCCCGTATCATTATTTAATTCTGAAAATTCATCAAATGAAGAAAATATTAAAGAAGTAATAGATGAATATTATGGAAACGGTACTTATAAATATATTCACAATAATGATCATTTACAAAATGTTTATAATGTAGACGGAAGTTATGATACTGCAAATCATACTCCCGAGTTTATAGATAATCCGGGAAGTGTTGTATCGATTATATTACCATATAAAATAATATTGACAGAAGTATCATTTATTTACGATAATACGATTGAAGGGAGACCAAATACTTTTAGTGTATACGGGTTAAACGACGAGGGTGAATATATTTTAATAGGCAACAACGAAATTATTGAAACAGTAGATATAGCAGATAGTACAATGAAAATCATGAAATCTTCGATAACAAATGATCAATATTACAGAGATTATAAAATATCAGTGACAAGTATTACACCTTCAAGTAATATTCTGACTTTTCATGAAATAGAGTTATACGGGACTTCAATTTATGTAAACAATTACATTAAATTTGAAAATACAACGATTTCTGATTATCCACTATTATCATTGCCTGGTAAAAATTACGATGACACACTTTCTTCAATAGACGAAATAGGAGAGAATAGTGGGTCAGGAGGCGATGGAGGTATATTAGATGAAAATGGTAAAAACGGCAAGGATGGTGTTGTTGTTGTTAAATGGATTAATCAAAAAACATCATATATGCAAAAAGTTATTACAGAGAATGATTTAAAATCGCAAACTGATATATCGTTTTCAGAAGATTTTGTTTACAATCAAGAAAAAAATACATTGGGTCTTAGAAATGTAGAGTGGAATGATAATAATGTGTAC
>Ga0209555_10000100_pt1 | contig 72712 bp, 56 predicted proteins | sample SaaInl85LU_5_DNA_FD_184643 | JGI IMG/M metagenome (GOLD analysis project Ga0209555, IMG submission 184643) | Marine microbial communities from expanding oxygen minimum zones in the Saanich Inlet - ESP_85LU_5_DNA (SPAdes) (version 2) | ecosystem: Environmental > Aquatic > Marine > Intertidal...
TCTCATAATCGAAATAGGCTTTCTTATTTTTTATTGATATTTTTTTTTGAATTTTGGACATCTCGGTTGCGTCAGTGATTGAGTTACACAAAGTAAGCAAGAATTTACAAACAATTCAATTATTCTTGTTTTTGAGGTTGTTTTTTAATGATTTCTTCTTTCAAAAAACCTAAAAATATCCCTATTTTTGATTTATGAGCAAAAAGGAACAATTATTCGAAGAGTTTTCATCCGTTTCATTAAAAAAATGGGAAGAAAAAATAGTGAAAGATTTAAAAGGAACTTCTATTTCTGAGCTGGAATGGAAGCACTCCAATTTGATTGACCTTATTCCTAATTACAACAAAGAAAACTCAAAAAACTCCCTTGCTCAAAAAGAATTTAGCTCCAAAGAAAACAAAAGCTCTAACGACTGGAACACGAGTTCTTTTATCTTGGTTTCGACCGAGAAAGAAGCGAACAAAAAAGCTCTTACAGCTTTATCTACAGGAGTAAATTCGCTGACATTTGTAGGGGAAATTAATGACATCAATGCTTTGCTAAAGAACATTATGATTGAAATTATATCCATCGACTACATTACTCCTAAAACCTCAGGTTTTACCAAAAAACTAAAATCTCTATGTGCCGAAAGAAACTTGAATTTTGACGAACTCAATGGAAGTATTTCATTCGATTATTTAGGAAATTTTGCCCGAAAGGGAAATTGGTATTCTTCTCTTGAAGAGATTTCAAAAGAGTTTTCATCACACCTAGAAGTAAATAAAAACTCCTCACTCAATTCACTTACTGCAAGCAATTCTTATTTTCAGCAAAGTGGAGCAAATACAGTTCAACAGCTAGGAATTGCCTTGGCTCATGGAACAGAATATTTTAACTTATTAAACACTACTCATTCAAACAAAGATATTGCTGCCAATCTTCAATTTCATTTTGGGATTGGAGGGAATTACTTTGCAGAAATAGCAAAAATCAGAGCTTTTAGAGTTCTCTGGAAAATGGTTTTGTCGGCATTTGAAACCTCAACAGAAAAAGTGACAATCAATGCTGTGACTTCGTCCTTGTTGTGGAGCGACAAACAACCAAAAAACAATATGCTTCGGGCTACTTCTTCGGCAATGAGTGCCGTAATTGGAGGATGCGATTCACTAACAATCACACCATTTGATTCGGTTGACTTGCACAAAGAAATATTTTCGGAAAGAATTGCATCCAACGTGCAGCTAATACTCAAAGAAGAATCCTACTTAGACAAAGTGGTTGATCCATCTAAAGGCTCTTATTTTACAGAGAATTTAACTGCTGAATTAGCGGAAAAAGGCTGGTCATTTTTTCAAGAAATTGAAAAAAATGGTGGTTACATCAAAGCGCTTGAATCGGGTTACATTCAAAGTGAAATTAAAAAGTCAGCAGATGACTTAATTTCGGCTTACAATTCAGGAGATTTGAATTTGGTAGGTGTAAACAAATACGAAACTGAAGACAGAAAGGTAACCTTACAAAGAATAGCCGAATCGAATGAAAAAACAGCGATTACTCCACTTACATTTTTACAAATAAAATAAAATTATGATCAGCATACTTACCGCACTCAAAGGAATGGCTATGGGAATTGCCGAAACAATCCCGGGAGTTTCTGGAGGAACTATTGCCTTTATCACAGGGATTTACGAAAATTTATTAGGCTCCATAAAAGCTTTCAAACCGAGTCTTATCAAAACTTGGAAGGAAGAAGGGATTAAAGCTGTTTGGAAAGAAATAAACGGTAATTTTCTTGTTTCGCTTTTGGGAGGAATGGTTATTGGAATTGGAATTGGGATTGTGGCAGTAGAAAAGCTACTAGAATCTTATCCTCCAGTAGTTTGGGCATTCTTTTTTGGGCTTATAATTGCCTCTATAATTTATGTCGGAAAACAAGTAACCAAATGGGATTTGGGGCCTATAGTTTCTATCATTCTGGGTATTGGAATTGCATTTGGAATCACTCTTTTACCAATTGGTCAAGTAAACGAAAGTTTGCCATTTGTGTTTCTTTGCGGGGCTATTGCTGTTTCGGCACTTATCCTACCAGGAATCTCGGGTAGTTTCATTTTGTTAATTATGGGAATGTATTCTTATATTCTTCATGACACCTTGAAAGAAGGCTTGCTCACAAACCACGAAAGTGGAGCGCTAATTACGATGGTGGTTTTTGGACTTGGAATGATTGTAGGGCTCGTAACCATGGCAAGATTTTTAACTTGGGCACTTCAAAAATACAACAACATTACGTTGGCATTACTCACCGGATTTATGATTGGTGCACTTAATAAATTGTGGCCTTGGAGTATTCCGGAAAAAGTTATGGATGCAAATGATAATATTGTTGATTTTGCGATAGGATTGGAATACGACAAAGTAATTACTTCTTCTAGCGTTTCTCCCACTCAATATTTCGAAAATTTTGGTCAACCTCATTTTCTAATTCCTTCCATTCTATTCTTTATTTTAGGAATCGTTTTGGTTTTAGGACTTGATAGATTTTCTCCAAATAAAATCGAATCATAATGAAACTAGGTCTTATAGGAACTAAACTTTCTCATTCTTTTTCAAAATCATATTTCGAACAAAAATTCGAAAAGCTGGAACTTAGCAATCACTCCTACTCTCTTTTTGAATTAAAGAATATAGAAGAACTCTCCTTGCTGTTAGAAAAAAACAAAGAGCTAAAAGGGCTCAATGTTACTTTTCCGTTCAAAGAAAGTATACTTCCTTTTTTGGATGAAATAGACAATGAAGCAAAAGCTGTGGGAGCAGTCAATACCATATCTATTTCTTGGAAAAACAACAAACCTATTCTCAAGGGTTTCAATACTGATGTTTTTGGCTTTAGAAATTCAATCAAACCGTTTTTAGAAAACACGCATGAAAGAGCTCTAATTTTGGGAACTGGCGGAGCTGCAAAAGCTATCAAACATGTTCTGCACTCCTTGGGTATCACCACACTTTCTGTGTCTCGAACTCCAGAAGAAGGCGAAATTAGCTACGAAGAATTAAATGAATATGTCATAAAATTCCATAAGCTTATTGTGAATTGCACACCCCTAGGAACGTATCCTAATGTTCATGACAAACCAGAGTTGCCTTATCAACTTTTGGACGAATCGCACACGTTGATGGACTTGGTTTACAATCCTGAAGAAACTGAGTTTATGAAACTTGGAAAAGCAGAAGGGGCAGTTGTGCTGAATGGTTTATCGATGTTAAGACAACAAGCTGATAAAGCTTGGGAGATTTGGAGTCGATAATCGGCTATTTTTTATTTTAAAAACATTGCGTGACAAGCTAAAGGACAATAAAAGAACTGGATTATGAATGAATTAAAAAAAATCAAAGAATCGGCAGATTATATTAAAAACGCAGGATTTTCTGAAGGAACAATTGGAATTATTCTGGGAACTGGATTAGGAAATTTGGTTACAAAAATAGAAATAGAAAAAGAACTTTCGTACACTGACATTCCTCACTTTCCTGAATCTACGGTAGAGTTTCATTCTGGCAAACTAATTTATGGTAAATTGGGAGGTAAACAAGTGATTGCCATGCAAGGTCGATTCCATTATTATGAAGGTTACACGATGAACGAAATTGTATTTCCTGTGAGAGTAATGAAGATGCTTGGCATAACAAACCTTCTTGTTTCTAATGCCGCTGGAGCGATTAATACCAGTTTCAAAAAAGGGGAATTGATGCTCATTACTGACCATATCAACTTACAATCTAATGCTTTGATTGGGGCTAATATTCCTGAACTTGGTACTCGATTTCCCGATATGAGCGAACCCTATTCTAAAAAATTGAATCACATTTCAAGAAAAATTGCCGAAACAAACCAGATTAAACTTCACGAAGGAACGTATGTATCTGTTCAAGGACCAATGCTAGAAACCGCTGCGGAATATCGCTATTTGGACAGAATTGGAGCAGATGCCGTAGGAATGTCAACAACTCCTGAAGTAATTGCCGCTAACCACATGGGATTGCCAGTTCTTGCTATCTCTGTATTGACAGACGAATGCGATTACAACAACCTAAAACCTGTAGATATCTCAGAAATAATTGCAGTGGCAGGAAAAGCTGAAAAGAAACTTTCGGTTCTTTTTGAAGGAATTGTAGCTTCAATTTAAACATAAATTGAGATGAGTATAGTTCAAAAAAATTTGTAAAAAGAAGTACTTTTGAAAAAAACTAGTTTGGCAGGTATCTACATCCATATTCCTTTTTGCAAAAAAGCTTGTGTGTATTGCGATTTTCATTTTTCTACCTCTATGAAAAATAAAACGGAACTCATAGCTTGTATCAACAAAGAGCTGAAAGCTAAAAAAGAATATTTGGACACCAACTCTATCCAAACCATTTACTTTGGAGGAGGAACTCCCAGTATTCTCATTCAAGAAGAATTGACGAGTATTTTAGCTACAATTCATCAAGAATATACCGTAGATAAATCAGCCGAAATAACCTTAGAGGCAAATCCAGATGATTTAACTCCCGAAAAGCTTGCAATTATTAAGCAAAGTGGCGTGAATAGATTGAGTATAGGAATTCAGTCGTTCGTAGCTAGAGATTTAGCTTTTATGAATCGTTCTCACACTATTCTGCAAGCTACCAATGCCATAAAACAAGCCAAAGAAATAGGGTTTGATAACATAACTATTGATTTAATTTACGGAATTCCAAACCTCACAGAGCTGGAGTGGAAACGAAATATAAAAAAAGCTATCGAGCTAGATGTAAATCATATTTCTGCCTATTGCCTCACTTCAGAAGAGAGAACCGCCATGCACCATGATATTGCGAAAGGAAAATATGAATTGCCAAGCGAGGATGTTACTAACGAACAATTCACTACTTTGATAAGCACTCTGGAAGAGCATGGATACGAGCAATACGAAATATCCAATTTTAGTAAAAAAGGTCATAATTCTAAGCATAACTCTTCGTATTGGAAACAAACTCACTTTTTGGGCGTTGGACCTTCGGCTCATAGTTTTAATGGAAAAACAAGAAGATGGAATGTTTCTAACAATGGGCGATACATAAAAGGAGCAAATGAAAATAACTGGTTAGCCGAAGAGGAAATACTGGATGAACCGACCCGATACAATGAATACGTAATGACCTCATTGCGTACAAGCTGGGGAATTGACAGTCAGTTTCTAAAAGCTAATTTTAGTTCACAACTTGTGACCCATTTTATAAAAGAAAGCAAACGATTTATTCTCGACAACTCCCTCATTCAGAAAGGAAACTTTTTTACCCTTTCGCAATCAGGAAAACTACTTGCAGACAGAATCGCTAGTGAATTATTTTGGGTGGAGTAAAATCTTTCTAAAATTATATCCCATTCCCCCTGCTCTATTTTCCCTCTATCACGAATTCAACTTTAATTCCAAAAGATTGCTTATTTTAGCTTATCAGGCTTCTATTATTCTATTTTAAGAAAAACACCATCATGAAAAAAATTCAACTTATTTCTATTTCACTCTTCGTGCTTTTGACAGCTCAATTCACTTTTGGTCAGTCGAAGAAAGACGAAAAACCTAATTTATCTAGTACTCTCGAAGGATTTAAATTTAGAAGTATCGGACCAGCTTTTATGTCCGGTAGAATTGCCGACATAGCAATTGATCCTAAAAATGAAAATACTTGGTATGTGGCTGTTGGATCGGGAGGGGTTTGGAAAACAACCAATGCCGGAACCACATGGGAAGCCATAACCGAAAACTTACCATTTTACTCAACAGGTTGTATTACAATTGATCCTAACAACAATAGTTCTATTTGGTTAGGAACAGGAGAAAATGTTGGTGGCAGACATGTTGGTATTGGCCATGGAATTTACCACAGTAAAGATGGAGGAAAAACATGGAAAGATATGGGATTGAAAAAGAGTGAACACATATCAAAAATAATTGTTCACCCCACCAATCCCAATATTATTTGGGTTGCTGCCCAAGGACCTCTTTGGAGTTCGGGCGGAGAAAGAGGACTTTACAAAACTATTGATGGTGGGAAAACATGGAAAAACACCTTAGAAATAAACGAATGGACAGGAGCTACTGATTTGGTGATTGATCCTAAAAATCCAAATGTATTATATGCTGCGACATGGCAAAGACATAGAAATGTAGCTGTACTGATGGGTGGAGGGCCTGGCTCTGGTATTTACAAAAGTGTAGATGGCGGAAACACATGGAATAAAATTAACAAGGGCATTTCAGGAGAAAACAAAGGAAAAATTGGATTAGCAATTTCGCCAATGGATTCGGATGTACTCTATGCAGCAGTAGAACTAGAGAAAAGAAAAGGAGCTATATACAGAACTGAGAACAAAGGAGAGAACTGGAGCAAAATGTCTGAAACTGTATCTGGTGGAACTGGGCCTCATTATTATCAGGAATTGGTAGCTTCTCCCTTCGAGTTTGATAAAATATACTTGATGAATGTGAGGATGCTTGTATCTGAAAATGGTGGAAAAACATTCTATACAATGTCAGAAAAAGAAAAACACTCTGACAATCACTCTTTGACTTTTAAAAAAAATGACCCCAATTACATGCTCGTAGGGACGGATGGAGGGATTTACGAATCCTTTGACCAATCTAAGCATTGGAAATACATAGGAAATCTTCCTATTACTCAATTCTACAAATTAGCTGTGGATGATGCTCTTCCATTCTACAATATTTACGGAGGAACTCAAGACAACAACACGCAAACTGGACCATCTAGAACCGTGAGATCAGCTGGAATTACCAATTCAGATTGGGAAGTTATATTGGGTGGCGATGGTCATCAACCAGCTACAGAACCCGGAAATCCAAATATTGTGTATGCTCAATGGCAACAAGGAAATATCAATAGAATCGACAGAACAAACGGAGAAACCGTATACATCAAACCACAAGCAGGTGCGAATGAACCCAAATTACGTTTCAATTGGGATTCACCTATTCTGATTAGTCAACACGATCCAAAAAGGATTTATTTTGGTTCGCAAAAAGTATGGAAATCAGAAAATCGTGGAGATAGCTGGAAATCTATTTCAGGAGATTTAACAAAAGACCAAGAAAGATTCGCTCTCCCGGTAATGGGGAAAACACAAAGCATTGATAATGCATGGGACGTATATGCCATGTCAACATACAATACAATTACTTCCCTAGCTGAATCCAAATTAAATGAAAACATATTGTATGCCGGAACGGACGATGGAATTATTCAAAGCACCAAAGATGGTGGAAAAACATGGACTAAAACGAATGTTGAGAGTCTTCCAGGAGTTCCTTCTTCGGCATTTGTTAACGACATAAAAGCAGATTTGTATGACGAACATACGGCATACGTTGTGTTGGACAATCATAAATTTGGAGATTATTCTCCTTATATATATATGACAAAAAATGGAGGAAAGACTTGGGAATCTATTTCAAATGGGATTCCAGAAAATACAATAACATGGAGGATTGTACAAGACCATAAAAAACAAAACATATTGTTTTTAGGAACCGAATACGGTGTATATGTTAGTTTGAATCAAGGAAAAAACTGGAACAAATTTTCAACAGGAATCCCAACCATACCTGTGAGAGATTTGACAATACAAATAAGAGAAAATGACTTGGTGATAGCTACTTTTGGTAGAGGTTTTTATATTCTTGATGATTATAGTGCTTTGCGCGAAATTAATGAAAAGAGCATTTCGGAAAATGCCCTATTATTTGCACCCCGAAAAGCTCTTCAATACAATCAAATGAGAGGAGGAACAAGCTCAGGAGGAAGTTCAAGTTATGTAGCAAAAAACCCTCCTTACGGAGCAGTAATTACTTATTATTTGAAAGAAAGTTTTGTTTCAAAAAAAGCCGCTCGTCAAAAATCTGAACTCCCAGAGAAATTGAACAATGGACTTTTGGAAAAACTAAAAAAGGCTGGCTACTTAAATTCAGAGAGCATTTTGGATGAAGACACAAAGACTTTGGCAAAAAGAGCTGACGTTAAAAAAGAGGAAATTGATGAGTTAAAAACTTCCTTAGAATCTTCAAAAACAAAAGACATTGTATTTCCTGGATGGGAAAAGCTAGATGCTGAAAAACAAGAATCAAAAGCTTCTGCCATCCTAATAGTTAAAAATAGTAATGGTGAAATCGTAACTCAATTACAAGGTCCTTTGACAAAAGGAATGAACCAAGTGAACTGGAATTTAATGGAAAAAACACCAACATTGACAATGAATTCAAGGAATAGAGACATATATAAACTAGCTGAACCAGGAAGTTATAACATAACCCTGTATCAAAGAATTGAAGGAAAGTTAACACAAATTGCTGGGCCAAAAACTTTGGAAGTAGAAAGAATCAGAAAAGGAACTCTCACCAATCCAATGACACATGAACAAACTAAGCACGAAGAGGAAATTATTGCTTTCACCAAATTAGTCAATCGATATTCGCACCAGTTTGGTAAAGCAAACAAAAAGTTAGAGACATATAAAAACAATTTGGAATACTTGACCACAAACAACCAAAAGTTAACTAACCAAGTTTATGAGTTGATCAAACTAAAGAACCAATTGAATATTGAATTAAATGGAAGTCCATCGAAAAATGAAGTAGGTGAGAAAACTGAGGTGAGTATCACAAATCGATTATGGAAGGCACGAGGACCTGTAAATTCTTATGGAGCTTCGGCTTTGCACATGGAAAGTTTGTGGATTGCTAAAGCTTTATTCAATGAGTTACAACCTAAAATGGATGCTTATTTAAATCTAATTGAAAAATTGGGAACAGAACTTCAAAAAGCTGGAGCACCCGAAGTTTTGGATTAGATTTTTTTTTGTAGTGAATAATCTTTAAAACTGAACAAAAGGATTGTTTCTAATCAAATCCATTTAACTTTGCGTAAATATTAGATACCATGCACACAATTTACTCAGAAAACTGGAAAGATTACGAATTACTAGATGCCGGACACGGAAAAAAGCTAGAAAGATGGGGTAGTACTCATACAATTCGTCCTGACAGAAACGCCTATTTTCCTGCAGTATTATCCGAAGATGAATGGAGAGAAAAGGTTGATTTTGAATTCATAGAAACTACTTCCACTTCGGGAGAGTGGATAAAAAGAAATCCTTACGCAGAAGACGAATGGCAAATTAAATTTGGAAAAGCTGTTTTTAATCTAAAAATCACAAACTTCAAACACGTGGGACTTTTTCCAGAGCAACAAACAAACTGGGAATACATTCAACAAAAAGTACAAAAAGACCATAAACTACTGAACTTATTTGGCTACACTGGAGCTGCTTCAGTCGTTGCAAAACTAAATCATGCCGAGGTGTTTCACTGTGACAGTGTGAAAAACGTAATCAATTGGGGAAAAGAAAACATGGAATCCTCGGGTGTAGATGACATAAAGTGGGTGCTAGAAGATGCTTTGAAATTTGCCCAACGAGAATCAAAAAGGGGAAACAAATACAGAGGAGTAATCATGGATCCGCCAGCTTTTGGCATTGGTGTAAAAAAAGAAAGATGGAAATTGGAAGATAAATTCCAAGAACTACTGAAATCGACTAAAGAACTAATTGAGCCAGGAGGATTTATCATCATAAACACCTATTCGCCAAAACTAGATGCAAAGGAAATAAAAAGAACTGCAAGTACTATTTTTCCGACCCAGAAAGTAGAAGTTTCAAGACTTTCTATGAAAACTACGACTGGAAAAAGATTGGATTTTGGAGAATTAACTAGGATTACTTTTTAAAGTATTTCTTATTTTTAATTCTATTGATTCTAACCTTCTGAATCATTTACGCAAGTCATATCTGCCTTAGCAAGTGAGGCAAAGAGCGATAATTGAATTAATCGTTGCCGAACAAGTGCCTAAATACTTCTTCTATTTTTCCTACTTGAATGAGTTCTATGTCAAAATCAGTTTGCTTCACTCCTTTGTTATATTTGGATATAATCATTTTCTCAAACCCGAGCTTTTGTGCTTCTGTAATTCTTTGATCAATATGCGAAACTGGCCTTATTTCACCTGTAAGCCCAACTTCACCTGCTAGAGCAATTTCCTTGCTCACCGGCATATCTACATTAGAAGACAATACAGCTGAAACAACAGCTAAATCAATGGCTGGATCATTCACTCGGATTCCACCAGTTATATTCAAAAACACATCCTTAGCACCTAATTTGAAGCCACATCGTTTTTCAAGAACTGCAAGCAACATATTCAATCTTTTAGTGTCAAATCCTGTTGTGGTTCGCTGTGGATTTCCATAAGCTGCTGTACTCACAAGAGCCTGAACCTCAACAAGCATAGGACGCATTCCTTCCATTGTAGATGCAATTGCAACTCCACTCAATGCTTCGGCATTGTTATTTAGCAAAACATCAGATGGATTGAGTACAGGAACTAATCCTCCTGTTTGCATTTCGTAAATCCCTAATTCATTAGTACTTCCGAATCTATTTTTGGTAGTTCTTAGCAACCTGTAAATATGGTTTCTATCTCCTTCAAATTGCAAAACCGTATCGACCATATGTTCCAAAACTTTAGGACCAGCAATACTTCCATCTTTTGTTATATGTCCTATTATAAAGACCGAAGTTTGAGTTTCTTTGGCAAATTTCATCAAATCTCCCGTACATTCTCTAATCTGCGAAATACTTCCTGGGGAAGAATCCAAATAATCCGAATGTAAGGTTTGGATTGAATCTACAATTAAAATATGAGGCTGAAATTCCTCGATGTGTGAAAATATATGTTGAAGCTTCGTCTCGTTTAACAAGAAACAATTTTCTGAGGTCTGCCCTATTCTATCGGCTCTCATTTTCACTTGTTTCATACTTTCTTCGCCCGAAACATACAAAACTCTAGCTTTGGAATGTTGCAGCGCCATTTGGAGCATTAACGTAGATTTACCAATTCCTGGCTCTCCACCAAACAAAACGAGAGATCCATGTACCAGTCCACCTCCGAGTACTCTGTTTAATTCTGTATCTTTAAAAATAATTCGGTTGTGTTTCTCATCCGAAACATCACCTATTGCAACAGGTTTTGAAATTCTCTTTGTTGTAGGACCCGTGGAAAAAAGCTTTTTTTCATTTTTAGACACTACTTCTTCCACAAATGTATTCCACTCGGCACATGACGGACATTTCCCTACCCATTGTGGAGATTGAGCTCCACAATTTTGACAGAAATATGATTTTTTCACTTTTGCCATATTATTTATTTCGTTGTTTTGGGAAGTTCATTTTCTGCATCCATCACATTGAATTTTACATCAATAGCGAACAAGGATGCAACTCCCAACACAACTAAAAATGCGGTAGTAACTACCCAAGAAAGAATAGTAAAACTAGAGGCTAATTCTTCGTTGTATCCAAAATAAACCAGGGCTGCTGTTATAAAAAGTGGGTACAATCCAATTCCACCAGGCGTAATAGCTATAGCTGCTGCTCCCACTACAAATGAAACCATCAATTCTTTGATTCCAATTGATTCCATTCCATCTAAACTAAGAGCCATTAACCACATCATCAGTATATAAGTAAACCAAATAAATAGAGTATGAAAAATAAATGCCATTCTCTTTTTCATAGTAAAAATAGTTTTAACACCTTCCAGCATTCCTTTTAACTTTTCTATAAAAAATCCTCTTATTTTTTTTGAAACAATCAATGCTATACCTCCTAATAAAACTAGTCCGACAATTGCATAAAGCAAATACGAATTAACTGTTTCTCCATCTGTTTTTGTAAATCCCTCTATTACTTCATTTCCTACCAACAAAGACGTTCCAAAAGTAATCCCTAGTAACATTATCACATCAATTATTCTTTCTGCCACCACAGTTCCAAAAACTTTGTCAAACGGTAAATTTTCTTTTTTTGATAAAAACCCAGGCCTTCCAATTTCTCCACTTCTAGGAATTGTAAAATTAAGGACGTAACCTATCATTGTTGAATGATAAAGGTTTACCAATTTTGGTTTATACCCCAAAGGCTCCATTAAAAACTGCCATCGGTAAGCTCTGCTCATGTGACCCAACCAAGCAGTAACCAATGCTAAGAATACCCAAAAATAATTGGCACTTGCAAATGCTTTTGGAATTCCTGCTTTTCCTTCTGGCGAAAGATTAGAATAAAAATACCAAGTAAGGTAAACCCCTATTCCAAGTGGCAATATAATTTTTAAGATTTTAAATATGCTCTTTTTCACGGTCTTTAATTTCATCAAAGATAAGATTATCTGAGAATTATTATTTCATAAAAATCTATAAAACCCAACCGTTGCTAAAAATAGAGCTTATACAATGCTACTGGAAAAAATCCTCTTTGATAATTAGTTTTAATTTGGCCCGATGAAGCTTGATATCCCTGAATAAATATATTCTTTTGGTTTGTAATATTTTGAATATCTAGCATAAATTCATGAGATATGTTTTTCTGATTCCATCTCATCCCAACCTTAAAATCTAATCTAAAATACCCTTGGTATCTTTCAGAAAAGGCAATATTCCAATCTCTCACTTCGCTTAACTGAGCATTGGATGCATCCAAGTCAATAGGAGTAAATGGCTTTCCACCAGCATAAGTCATTCTTCCGTCAAAAGTTAGTGTTACATTTTTCTTTAGTTCAAATTCTTTCCCAGCAAGGGCATTGAACACATATTGGTTATTAAATGCTGTATTTCGTTCTACTCCATCGCTTCCCTTAAATTTGGAATCGAAAATAGAAGTAGTTACAAGGAAATAATAACCTTTAGAAAGAAATTTCTCAAACGTAATTTCAATTCCATAATTCATGCCAGTTCCCTCGTTTACCAATCCCGTTTTATTCGGCAAGGTGAAATCAGCTCCTTCGTTCAACATCGAAAATGAATTACTTGCAGTATCCACAGGAACATTGTAAATGTATTGAAAGTAGGTTTCGAGTTTTAGTCGTGTGTTTAGCCCAATATTTCTCTCGTAGCCAATTACATTGTGAATACTTCTAGAAAAATCAAGAGATTTATTAGGAGTTGACGAACCTGAATTTTCCAAATCCTTCACGAAATAAACAGAGATTGGTTGAGTTTGACTGTGCATACCAAAACCATAGGTGAATTTGTTTTTGTTATTTAACTCATATCTCAGCCCAAGTCTTGGCTCCAAACTTGTAGATTTAGATAGGTTAAAATATTGACCTTGAACACCTATGTTGGCTGTCAATTTTTCATTAAAATGATGCCTCCAGGTAAAATATGCCTGACCCAAACTTGCTTCACCTTGAAATCGCAATGTTTCAATAAATTCATTTTGCCTTTTATTACTATCTACAAAATCCAAAGTATTGATTCGCCAAATGACACCTGCATTCCAATTGTTTCGAACATTTATTTTTTTGTTTAATTTGAAATGAACCACATAATTGGATAAAACTCGATCGAATACAGCGACTTTAGAAACTTTAGTTCTCTCAAATCCTGTAGAATCTAAATCACCGGCTGACCTAGTTCCTGTTGCAACTATTGATAGTTTTGAGAACAAAGTAGAATTAAAAAAATACTTGTGTGTCACACCCAAAACTCCAGTTTGACTTCTAAATTGAGCTTCTTGGTTTTCATCTGCAAATAAATTGGTATTGGAAGTATCCAATTCGTAATCAATAAAACTTATTCCTCCAATTCCAAAAACCGAAAAAGTTCCCATTTTCTTTGTTGGAAGATTCACTTTAAAAGTTATATCTTGATATTCAGGAATCGATGAACCAGTTCCAAGATCCACACCTATTTGCTGAAAAATTCCAAGCGTTGAATACCTATAATTGAACATATAAGAAGCTCTCCCTCTTTTTTTAAAAGGACCTTCGGAACCTAATTCAAATCCATTTACTCCTACCTGAAAAAGATGCTCATAACTATCGTTATTCCCCTCTCTTAATTGCAAATCAAAAACTCCCGACAAAGCATTACCGTACTCCGCAGACCAGGCACTCGTCATAAATTCAGAATTCTTCAAATTATTCACATTCAGCATACTAATTGGCCCTCCTGTGGTCCCGATAGTCGAAAAATGATTGGGACTAGGAATATCAACTCCTTCTAGTCTCCACAAAACTCCCGTAGGGGAATTACCTCTAATAATCACATCGTTTCTATCGTCCGATGAACCACTTACACCGGCATAGTTTTGGGACATTCTTGCTGGATCTTGCAAAGACCCAGAAAAACGAGTGGCCTCATCTATTGACAGAGTTCTTGAGCTCACCGTATTCATTTTATTAATGTTTTCTCGTTTGTCAGCTTCACCTCGAACGACAAACTCTCCCAATTGATTGAATTTTTCACTCAACGCTATGCTTACGTTTAGGTCTTTTGCAGACAACACTAATAAGTTTGGTATTTCTCTGGTTTCATATCCCAAATAACTGACTCTAACTGTGTGTCTTCCTGTCGGTACATTTTCTAATCTAAACTCACCATTTATATCTGAGGTTGTTCCTATCAGCGGTTCGCTTCCGACCAACACTATATTCACTCCAATTAATGTTGCCTGTGATGTTTTGTCTATTACAGATCCTTTAATGACAGAGGTGAGCTGCTGCGAAAAGCCCACAGAAACAAACATTACAAACAATACTAACAACTTTAATTTCATGTGATTACATTTATCAATCTGACACAAAATTAGGGCATCTGAAGTTAATATTACTTGATATTTGTCAAGAATTACTTTTTAAGCGAGATTTCCTCAATCTACTTAGTGATTCTGCAGTAATTCCTATAAAACTAGCCAAATGTTTTAAGGGAACTCTATTTACTAAATCTTTGTTGTTTAACTCAAATTCAGTGTATTTCTGATCCGCCTTGAGGTTTGCAGTGGAGTTTGTCATAGAAATCAAATTAGCCAAAGCTCTTTCAACCATCAATCGACCTAACCTTTCTAGCATGTGAGATTCATTATAGCTTTCCAACAGTTTTTCATAAGGCAAAAAAATTATTTTTGTAGGCTCAATTGCCTCTAATCCTAATTTGCAATTGTTACCTGTCATCAAACTTTCGTAATCTGTAAAGAAATCATTCTCTTTCATGAACGATACATTCACCTCTACTCCATCCTTTAATGAATAAACTCTGAACAATCCTTCACAAATAAAGTAGATTCCCGAACATTTTTGTTGAGTGGTTAATATAGACTCCTTTTTCTCATACTCCTCATACCTAACATGAGGCACAATCATTTGCACATCTTTGTCATTTAAAGAAACGAATTGTTTAGTAAAATCGACAAATATCTCTAGTTCTCGTTCCATAATTAAATATAAAAAAACTCTATTTACTTCAGTAAATGGAGTTTGTAATTTTGCTTAAAATGCAATTATTTAACCACGATTAGTTTCTTTGTTACCACTTTATTCTCTGAATTAAATCGAATGAGGTAAACTCCTTCCGAAAAACTATTTATGTCTATTGTAGTTTGTTCAGTTTGTGAGGAAATTAGAGAAGAATGAACCATATTTCCGGAGCTATTAAAAATGGCCATTTTTACGTTTTCCATTTCACTTTCCAAAATAGAGATGTTTAAAAACCTATTCGCAGGATTTGGATAAACCACAATGGACGAAGCTAAACTTTCTTCTTCTAGTCCTGTGCAGTCATTTACTATCACTTGAATTGAATTTGAACTATCGCACAAACCAAAAGTACCTTTTACGGTGGCAATATAAGTTCCTGGAGCAGAATAAATGTGAGATGCATTTGGTACACTAGAAGTAGTTCCATCTCCATAATCCCAGTCGTATGTAATGGCATTGGAACCAGTCATACTAAAATAAATTGCGCTACCCAAGCAAACCAATGTAGGGTTTGCATTGGCCGTAACATTAGGTATTCGATTATTTGTTATGGTAACATAAGCAGTATCACCGATACAGTTTGCGTTACTTGCTACTCCCCAATATTGAGTTGTAGCAGTGGGCGAAACAGAAACTGTTTGAGTAGCTCCTCCTGAACTCCAAGCATAAGAAGTACCGCCATTAATCGAAAGAGTTATAGAGCTACCATCACAAATTGTGGTATCTCCTGGTGAAATAGTGGTTGTTGGATAATCTCTTACAGTCAATGTTTTTACTATACTATCAGAACCACACCCATTATCTACTTTCATTTTTATGGGATACACTCCCGGTGTAGAAAAGAAAATTGTATTGTCCTCAAGATTAGAAGATGAAGGCAATCCAGTTGGATATGTCCAATAAATTGTACCACGACCGTTCAAAGTCCCGTCAAAAGCAACAGTATCTTGTTCGCATATTGCTAATGAAGTTTCTGTAAAACTAATTGTTGCTCCTGCGGTATCAACAACTATTGTTGAAATCAAACTATCATTAGAACATACACCTTCAAGGTAAAGAATAGTTTTATAAGTTCCAGCTGTTGCGTAAGAAACAGTTTGATTAATATTTGTGGAGAATGAAGGAGTACCTCCAGGAAAAAACCATTTCAAAGAATCGTAATTGGCTAATCCCGTAGCACTAAAACTTGTGCTTTGTCCTTGGCAAATTCTATTTCTAGTTACGTTTACAGTTCCTGTTGCTGGTAAATCTGTATATATTACTTTTATTCCCAAAGAAGTATTAATCGCGGCAACTCCAGTTGAACTTTGCCAAATCCCACCAGTTTTAACAAAAGTAGTGTTGACTCCACCGATCCTATTGTTTGCAGTAGTAATAACCAATGTATCGCCATTTCCGTATTCCAACTCTAAACCTGCCCAAAAATTTCCTGTAATGAAAGGTGGAGTTGTAAGGTAAACCTCATTGCTTACTCCAGCTACCAAACTATTTATTTTTATGGTGTCTGTGGATAAAATTGCTCCTGGACTTCCAGCATTATCATCGTAAATATTCACTACAAATGAAGAATTTGGTGTACCAGCATCTGCCTTAATTACAGGTAGAACAATTCTTTGAACTGAATTTGAAGCACCCGACAAATTAAAGGGTTCTGCGTATCCTCTAATGTTAGCTCCATTATGACCTGGGTAATAACCCCATGTACCTAAAAGCTTATAAAAAATCATAGAGTCTAATGCATTGTCAAAATTGTACAAAGTATCGCAAAAACCTGGAGGTGTTGGAATTACCACAACACAGCCCAATTTGCTTAGAGAATCTTTCAAAGCAGCATTTTCAACTACCATCTTTACATCATACGTTCCTATAGCCGAATATCTTTTTACTGGATTTGTTTGAGTTGATGTGGTTCCGTCTCCAAAATCCCAAAACCATTTATATACAGCAGGAAAAGAAAGGGAAGTATCAGTAAGATAAACTGGGTAATTTGGATATACTGTGTCACAGCCCTTAAACCCTGGATTAAGCAATGAGTTGTATGGAAGACAAAAAGAACTGATTAAAGAATCTCCAAAATTTGGGTTTATGGTTTTTGCTATAATCTGCCCAGATCCAAAATCAGTAAGCGTGAATCTTCCGTTTGATCCACAAAAACCTTTACCCTGAAGGCCATCTCCCCATGAATCATATATAACAAACTCATAACAGCCTGAGTCTAAACAAGCTGATTCCAAAATATTTTGAATCTGCTGAGTATAACCACTACCACTTAAAAAAACAATTCCATTGGTATCTCTCAAAAGCCAGGATATTTCTTGAGCACTACAATCTGTTGTAATATCCACGATAACTGAAAACTTATCCCTTGAAATAAAACTTTTGACAAAAAAATTATCCCCGGTAAACCCGTCATTTAGACTCCCATTAATAAGAGTAGAGTCAATCGAGATATTGAAATTATGATTTCCTGATGCTACTGTTAATGCAGGCAGAGCAATTGTATCACATTCATAAGGAGGTATACTTCCAGACCAAAAATAAACATTTGGACTAACTCCATCGATATCATAATTTAGTCTTAAGCTAGTTAAAGTATCGAATCCATTATTACAAATTACAGCAAAACCTGGAATCAAATTAGTACAAATAGAATCTACTTGGAAAAATAAATTAGTAACTGCTGGATTTACTTGATTTGCCACTCCACAGTTTTGAGTTGTAGTGAGTGAATGCCTCGATCCACCTAAAGCCAAAACTGCTCTCATTCTAGAAACTTGATTTGGAGTAAAATCTGAGGCACAAGAACCATTTTGATATTGCATATAATTTTCTTTATTGTCTAATGGACAAACTGGAGTTGTACAAGCATTTCCTGAACCAACAATCGTGGGAGGTGTGTCACAACACAAATCACCAGAAGTAGCACAAGGACTGGTGACTGTGCAAGATGTTGTACTTTGAAAAGTATGATAAAGATTGAAATAATGCCCCATTTCATGAGTCAAAACTCTATTGTCATTTGTTGCAGACCATAGATTATAACCTTTTGTGCCAGAAATGTCATTCCCAGTTGCACTAAATCGAATTACAACACCATCCGATGCTGCTGGTCCTCCAGGAAATGTTGCATAACCTATTACGCCACCACCACCACCCTGGTAAATATTTGTTGTGCTTCTTATTTTGTTAACTACCCAAATATTTATGTATTCAGCAGGGTTCCATTGAACCATAGATTTCATAGATGCATCTGATCTCCATGTAGCACTATGATATACTCCACTATCCAAATAACCCTGAACTCCCGACATATCATGCCTTGTAATACCTGTAGTAAAATTGCCATTTGGATCTTTTCTAGCCAAACAAAATTCAATTTCTGCGTCTGCACCTAAAGGTCCTGTTTGTGCTATTCCTCCGTCAGCCCCATTTCTTCTAAAATCTCTATTCAATGCAGCTAGACATGAATAAATTTGAGCATTTGATATATTCGTAGAATCACCAACATTTTCACCTTCGTGCAAGACATGAAAAACAATTGGTACTGTATAAACAACTCCTCGGTTTACTCCACCAGAACGCGAGACAGAGGCGGTTTGAAGAATCTGTTGAGTATGCTGCTCAATAGATTGTCGGTTTAAACTATAAGCTGGATCAAATCTTTTTAGAAATTCATCCATGTAGTGAGAAGCACACTTTTCTCCATTGAAAGGAATAGTTTTTCCAGGAATTTGAGGGTAAGAATTACTTGGAGTCAATTGTGATTTAACCAACTGACTAAAAAGAATAAGTGTAATAATTATATATATTTTTTTCATAATGAAATTGTTCTGATTAAAGTACGCTATTTTTTTTTCTTGGTTGCTTTCTTAGTTATAAATTGGTTAGCTTTTTAATTTTGATTTAAGTAGCTTTATGGAATCACGTAATTTGGCTGCTTCAACAAAATCAAATTCTTTGGCAGCTTTTTCCATAGCTTTTTGGGTCATTTTAATATTTTCCTCGATCTGTGATGTTGTCAAATATTCAACTTCATCTTCGGCAGCGAGAGTTGGAGTTTTTTCAAGATTATTTTCAAATTTATACGGTGTATTTTCCGAATTCTTTTTAATTGGCCTTGGTACTTGGTTGTGCTTTTTGTTGTACTCCATCTGAACCCCTCTTCGTCTTTCCGTTTCATCAATTGTTCTTTGCATGGAATTTGTCATTTTATCCGCATACATAATCACTCTTCCGTTCACATTTCTTGCTGCTCTACCCACCGTTTGTACCAAAGCTCTTTCCGACCTTAAAAAACCTTCTTTGTCTGCATCTAAAATAACAATTAAAGACACTTCTGGCAAATCCAATCCTTCTCTCAATAAGTTTACACCCACCAAAACATCATAAACTCCCTTTCGTAAATCCTGAATAATTTCAATTCTATCAAGGGTATCCACATCTGAGTGAATGTATCGGCTTCTCACCCCTACTTTTTCCAAATACTTTTGGAGTTCTTCAGCCATTCTTTTGGTAAGAGTTGTGGCCAAAACTCTTTCATTTTTTGCGATAGTTTTATGTACTTCTTCTAGTAAATCATCAATTTGGTTTTTACTTGGCCTTACTTCAATGATTGGATCCAACAATCCAGTTGGTCTTATTAATTGCTCTACAAAAACACCTTCTGCTCTTTCCATTTCGTAATCTGCTGGTGTTGCCGAAACGTACAAAGTTTGTTTCGTAATCTGTTCAAACTCTTCAAATTTTAGTGGCCTGTTATCCATTGCAGATGGCAATCTAAAGCCATGTTCTACCAAGTTTATTTTTCGAGATTTATCTCCACCATACATTGCTCTTATTTGCGGTAAAGTAACATGACTTTCGTCTATCACCATCAAAAAATCATCTGGAAAATAATCAAGCAAACAGAAAGGCCTAGAACCCGCTACTCGCCCATCAAAATATCGTGAATAATTTTCTATTCCTGAGCAATAACCCAATTCTCTAATCATCTCCAAATCTAAAGTCACTCTTTCTTCCAAACGGTTTGCCTCCAAGTGCTGCCCCCCCGCTTTAAAAGACTCAGTTCTTTCTACCATATCAGCTTGAATATCGTGAATAGCCCCTTGAATTGTGTCTTTACTCGTTACAAAAATATTTGCTGGATAAATACTGTACTCGTCAAATTTCTCGATTCTACGGGCTGTGTCATTCTCAATGGTTTCAATTTCTTCTATCTCATCTCCCCAGAATCCAATTCGCAACGAAAAATCGGCATAAGGTAAATTAATATCTACCGTGTCGCCTTTTACTCGGAATGTTCCTCTCTCAAAATCCAATCCTGCTCTTGAGTATAAATTATCTACCAATTGAGCCAAAAATGTATTTCGAGTCACTACCAGGCCTACATTTATTTGAAGAATACTATCTTTAAAATTAGTTGGGTTTCCAATTCCATAAATACACGAAACAGAAGAAACTACAATTACATCTTTCCTTCCAGACAACAATGCAGAAGCTGCACGTATCCTAAGTTTTTCAATTTCATCATTGATAGATAAATCTTTCTCAATGTATGTTCCGGTGGTTGGCAAATACGCTTCTGGCTGATAATAATCGTAGTACGAAACAAAATACTCCACCCTATTTTCTGGAAAAAAATTCGTGAATTCTTCAAACAACTGGGCGGCCAAAGTCTTATTGTGAGACAAAACCAAAGTTGGTTTATTTGTCTCCTGAATTACATTTGCAACAGTAAATGTTTTACCCGAACCGGTCACCCCCAAAAGGACTTGACTTTCAACTCCTGAGTTCACGCCTTCCACCAATTCTTTTATGGCTTTCGGCTGATCTCCAGTAGGTTTAAAGTCTGATACTATTTTAAATTCCATTGATGTGATTCGGTTTTATTCTAATGTGTCAACTCTTTAAAAACATTCTCAAGTTTCTGTGTTTCCTTTTGAAGAGAAAGCACCAAAAGTCCTTTACTACCAGCAAACTTTGAAATTTCAGCTCTCAAATCTTCAGGCTGTGTAGATATTATTTCCCATTCGTTCTCATTCAATTGCTTCACTTTACTCACCCCTACTATCTGTTTCAATTCAGTTTTGGAAACGGGTTTATCAAACTCAACTTTGACAATTTGCCTATTCGAGTTGGCATTCAAAATTTGACTAGCGTCTTTATCTACCAGTAAGTTGCCTCTATTTATTATGACAATTCGGTCGCATATTGCCTCTACTTCTTGCATGATATGCGAAGAGAACATCACTGTTTTTTCTTTTCCAATCTTTTTTATTACTTCACGAATATCTGCCAATTGGTTTGGATCCAATCCACTTGTTGGCTCATCCAGAATAAGTACATTGGGTTCATGAATCAAAGCCTGAGCCAATCCAACCCTTTGCTTGTAACCTTTGGACAGCTCCCCTATTTTTTTGTTTTGTTCCAATTCCAAACCAACCAGATCAACTACATTGGCTACCTTTTCTTTTTTCTTCGACAACTTGTGAAGACCTGCTATAAAATTCAAATATTCTTTCACATACATATCCAAATACAATGGATTATGTTCTGGTAAATACCCCACTTTTTTTCTTATTTCGAGCGAATCTTCCAACACATCATAGCCGTCTACTATAACAGTTCCCGAAGTTGGTGGAATGTAACACGTGATAATTTTCATTAAAGTAGATTTTCCTGCTCCGTTTGGACCCAAAAAACCCAAAATCTCACCTTTGTTTACAGTAAACGAAATGTCATTCAATGCTTTTTGAAGCCCATATTCTTTTGTTACGTTCTTTATTTCTATTGACATGAAATGCGATTGATTTTAAATAATTCTTAAAAATAATGAAATTTAAAGCAACTATTGCTATTCCTCCTGAATTTCATTCGGATAAGAAATCGATTGAATGGGTTGTTTCAATTTGATAGGAATTGCATTACCTTTGAGTTCTAAATAAAAAAATTGAAAAAAGGACTTGTAATAAAATCAACAGGAAGCTGGTATTCTGTCAAACTATCCAACGGAACTATCATTCAGTGCAGGATAAAAGGAAAATTCAGGCTAAAAGGTATAGAGACAACAAACCCCGTAACTGTGGGCGATATTGTTTCGATAGAAATACAGGAAGATGACAACGGAATGATTGTAGAAATTGAGACAAGAAAGAATTACATAATCCGTAAATCGGTAAATCTTTCGAAAAAAGCACATATCATTGCATCAAATATCGACTTAGCTTTTTTGGTTGTAACTGTTAATTACCCAAAAACTTACCTCAATTTTATCGATAGATTTTTGGTGACTGCCGAAGCCTATCACATTCCTACAACCTTGGTTTTCAATAAAATTGATCTTCTCAATGACAATGAATTGAAAGAACTGAATAACTTGGTAGAAACATATTCCAAAATTGGATATTCGTGTATAAAAACTTCCGTTGAGAAAAACATAAATATTGAGGAAGTAAAAGCCCAAATGAAAAACAAAACTTCAGTTTTTTCTGGCAATTCAGGTGTAGGTAAATCTTCATTGATAAACCTTATTGACAATTCCCTTGATATCAAAACGAGTGACATTTCTGATTCTCATAACCAAGGCAAGCACACTACAACTTTTGCCGAAATGCATGAGCTGAAATTTGGCGGACACATTATTGACACTCCCGGAATTAAAGGCTTGGGAATTATTGATATAGAGCAAGAAGTCATTCATCATTATTTCCCTGAAATGAGAGCAATAATGAATGAATGTAAATTTAACAATTGTGTACACGTAAACGAACCGAAATGTGCTGTGAAAAAAGCAGTGGAAGAAGGTAATATAGCTGAATTTAGATATCAAAACTACCTGAATTTGTACTATGGTGACGAAAACCCTGGTTTTAGAGAAAGTCTGTATGCACCGAAATAAGAAGTTAGAAGTTAGAAGTTAGAAGTTAGAAGTTAGAAAATTCTACAAATTAGAGTCCACAAACTGGTTTCTTAAAATAATGTTTCAAACAACATGAGAGTATTAATGCAAAGAGTTTCGGAGGCTTCTGTTCACATAAATGGTGAAAATTTTTCCAATATAAAAAATGGAGTTTTGGTTCTATTGGGCATCGAAGACTCAGATTCACAAGAAGATATTAATTGGCTGGTAAGAAAAATAACCAACCTTAGGATTTTTGGTGATGAAGAAGGTAAAATGAATTTCTCCTTGAGTGAAATAAATGGTGAAGCGCTGGTGGTGAGTCAATTCACCCTTTTTGCTTCGACAAAAAAAGGAAACCGCCCTTCCTTTACAAAATCAGCTAAGCCCGAAATTGCAATTCCATTGTACGAACAATTTATAAAGTCACTCCAATCTGAAATTACTACAGAAGTTAAAACCGGAGTTTTTGGCGCTGACATGAAAGTACAATTAATTAATGATGGACCCGTGACAATTCTATTGGATACAAAAAACAAAGAATAAAAGCCTGCTTTTATTCAACATGAGCGACTGTTTGTAAAAACTACTGTTAAAAAATCAACTCCAAACTAAACCAACCAGATAAACTGAGGTAAACGTAAAATGCGTATAACAAAACACTCATTTTCATTCCTCGCCTATAATACAAAACCATCGAAACAATATTAATTGCCAAAAGATAAAGCCATGTTTCATGAACAAAATTGACCATGAGTATTGTTCCAGTTATACTAAAAACAGTGGTGAACGAATCTAAAAAAGGAAGTTGGGACTTAGTTTTTTTTGACAAGAAAAAACCAACCAAAACGGTAGTAAAAAAAGTGACTCCCAGAAAAATCAAATGAGTTAAAAGCGAATAACTATTTTCTCCATATTCTCCCCAATTGAACCATCCATAAATTGCTGTAAGAATATAAAAACCTTGTAAAAAAGACTCGGCAAAAATCTGTTTTACGTAGCATAAATAACCATAAAGAATCGCACCCAAGACCGCAAATACAAAGCAATACTCAACCTCTTTGATGTAGAGAATCGTATACAACAAGCCAAAATTTATTGCAAAAAACTCAACTGTAAAGTCACGTTTATTTGCCAAATTCCACTTATTTACTTCGGGCGATGAATTCAAACCTTATTTCTTTTCGTAAGTAACGTATGAAAAACCAAACTCATGTTTTTCGTCCTTTGGGTGAAAAATTTCGCTTGTTTTTTTCCATTTGGAAGAGTCATATTCTGGAAAAAATACATCAGCATCAAAAGAATGGTGGACATATGTGATGTACAATTTATCCAACAAATCATTCTCCAAAGCAGTTTTATAAATTTGCCCTCCTCCAATTACAAATGCTTCAGTTTCGTTATTTCTTCTTGCCAATTCCATTCCTTCTTCAATGGAGTTTACTACATCACAATTGTCGGCAACAAAATCGCTGTTTCGAGTCACAATAACATTTGGCCTATCCGGCAAAGGTCTGTATTTATCAGGAATAGAATCGAAATTCTTTCTTCCCATAATCACATAATGCCCTTTGGTTGTATCAGAAAAATAACGCATATCATCACGCAAGTGCCAAATCAAATCATTGTCTTTTCCTATGGCTTCATTGGCAGCTTTTGCTACGATTAAAGATACTTTCATTCTGAAGATTTTTGTTTCTACAAACTTACAGAAATAACTATTAATAAAAATTTGGTTTTGCAATTTTATTCATTAGCCAATTACCGAATAGGAATCCAGAAAAATGAGCATCAAAACTCCCCACAAATTGCGTATATTTGCAACCAAATTTAAACCAAGCCAAATTTAGCATTACAATGAGCTTAGAATTATCTGAACAAGAAATATTTAGACGAGAAACTCGCACAAAATTAATAAACCAAGGAATTGAGCCTTATCCAGCTGCTCTGTTTCCAGTTGACACCCTCTCAAAAGAGGTAAAAGAAAACTACGAAGAAGGCAAACGGGTAATTATAGCAGGAAGATTGATGACAAAAAACATTATGGGGAAAGCATCTTTTTCCTCTATTCAGGATTCTGCAGGAAGAGTACAAGCCTATTTCAACAGAGATGAAATGTGCCCAGGAGAAGACAAATCTTTATACAATGATGTGTATAAAAAACTTTTGGATATTGGTGATTTCATAGGAATAGAAGGAACTCTTTTCACAACACAAGTTGGAGAAAAATCGATAAATGTTGAAAAAATGACTTTGCTAAGTAAGTCATTGAAGCCTTTGCCAATGCCAAAAACTGACAGCGAAGGAAAAGTACACGATGCCTTTACAAATCCTGAATTGCGTTACCGTCAGCGATACGTAGATTTGGTAGTAAACCCTCAAGTAAAAGAAGTATTTATCAAAAGAACTAAAATGTTCAATGCAATGCGTAATTTCTTTAATGACGCTGGATACTTTGAAGTTGAAACACCTGTACTTCAGCCTATTGCTGGAGGAGCAGCAGCTCGACCTTTTATCACTCACCACAATAGTTTAGATATTCCGTTGTACATGAGAATTGCTAACGAATTGTACCTTAAACGATTGATTGTAGGTGGTTTTGATGGTGTGTATGAGTTTTCAAAAAACTTCAGAAACGAAGGAATGGACAGGACTCACAATCCTGAATTTACAGCCATGGAAATTTATGTAGCCTATAAAGACTACAATTGGATGATGGATTTTACTGAAAAACTACTCGAAAATGTAGCAACAGAAGTAAATGGAACAACAGAAGCTACTTTTGGCGAGCACAAAATAAATTTTAAAGCTCCCTACAAGCGAGTTACAATGAGGCAATCTATCATAGATTTTACTGGATTTGACATCAAAGGAAAATCTGAAGATGAATTGAGAGCAGCTGCAAAAGGAATGGGAATAGAAGTAGATGAAACAATGGGAAAAGGAAAACTCATTGATGAAATCTTTGGAGAAAAGTGCGAAGGAAACTACATTCAACCAACTTTCATTACGGATTATCCAAAAGAAATGTCGCCACTTTGTAAAGTGCACAGAGAAGACTCTGAATTAACAGAGAGATTCGAATTGATGGTGTGCGGGAAAGAAATAGCAAACGCATACAGTGAGCTGAACGACCCAGTAGATCAGAGAGAAAGATTTGAAGAGCAATTGAAACTTGCAGCTAGAGGAGATGACGAAGCAGGCGAGTTTATCGATAATGATTTCTTGAGAGCTTTGGAATATGGAATGCCACCAACTTCGGGTCTTGGAATAGGAATGGATCGACTTATCATGTTCTTAACGAATAATCAATCTATTCAAGAAGTTTTGTTTTTTCCTCAAATGAGACCTGAAGTAAAACAAAAGAAACTAGAATTGGCTGACAACGAAAAAGCAATTTTTGATGCAATCAAAGCTCAAAAAACTATGGAGCTAAATGCTTTGAAAAACTCATTGGAATTGAGTAACAAACAATGGGACAAAGGAATGAAAGCGCTTACAAAGCTAGGACTGGTAAAAGTTACCAAAACAGATGATACACTTATCGTAGATTACATAGAAAACTAATGGAAGAACACAACGAACACACCGATCTGCAGAACGAAGACCTGAGAGATATGATGACTCACATTCTTCAATCTTCCTGGGGAATGGTGGAAGTAAAAGAAGAGCACGATCCTGTTGAATACGATTGGTACGTTTCTACTATAATCAAGATTTTTGAGAGAGGAAAGCACACGATTGACGTAGGAAATTTCCTTATGGAACAAGAAACCAAAATAAAAGAAGCAAGTGGCGACAGAGATAAAAATCACGACATTGCTAACAAACTAAGTTTTGTGTACCACAAACTGAACACTAAAGATTGGACTAAAGAAGACAAATAACAATTAAAACCAAAAAGAAAATGAAACACTTAATCATAACAATTTCTGCAGCTTTATTTTTAGCAACTTGCGGAACAGAACCAAAATCACAAGAAGGATGTGAAGAAGGGTGTAAAAAAGAAAATTGCGAACATGAAAAAGGAGAAAAATCTTGTGCGGCTGAATGCAAAAAAGATTGTTGTTCCAACGAAGAAACAAAACTTAAAATTGGAGATACAAACCCTGCACTCGAAAACAAATTAATGGATGTTTCTGGCGAAGAAATTTACATCGAAGAATTAGGAAAAAAGAACGGAACTTTATTGATTTTTTCTTGCAATACTTGCCCGTTTGTAGTTGGAAATGGCGAAAAATCACAAGGATGGGAAAATAGATACAATGACATCCAAGCAATGGCAACCAAACTAGAAATAGGTTTTGCTTTGATAAACTCTAACGAAGCAAAAAGAAGCGGAGAAGACTCTTTTGACAACATGATTTTACATGCAAAAGAAAGAGGATACAATGGAATTAAATACCTCGTTGACAGCAAACATGCTGTTGCAGATGCTTATAGCGCCATTACAACTCCACACGTATATTTATTCAATGCGAACAACGAGCTTGTGTACACAGGTGCAATTGACGACAATGTGGATTCTAAAGAAGAGGTAAAAGAACATTGGTTGGCTGATGCAATGAAAGAATTGGCAGAAGGAAAGGAAATCACCAAACCAATTACCAAAAATATGGGATGTTCAATAAAAAGAGTTAAAAAAGAAGATGCTCACCATGGTCATGATCACTAAACCAAAACTAAATAGTTTTAAACAGCCTCGATGATTTATCGGGGCTTTTTTTTGTCAAATTTTGTTCAACCTCAAATAACCTTTAATAAATGAAAAGAAAAATTCATCTTTACATGTTACATTTCGTACATTTATTAAACCAAAAATCACGAATGAAAACAGAAATAATCTCAATAGGAGACGAACTACTTATAGGTCAAACTATCAACACCAATGCATCTTGGATGGGTCAAGAATTGGCTAAAATTGGAATCAAAAACAACCGAACGATTACCATTTCGGATACCGAAGAAGAAATTCATGAGGCTTTAAAAGGAGCCGAATCGTACGCAGATTTAATTTTAATAACTGGAGGGCTAGGCCCAACAAAAGACGATATCACAAAAAAAGTTTTGTGCGATTATTTTGACACCGAACTTGAACTGAATCAGGAGGTTTTAACAGATATTCAAGCTTATTTTAAATTGAGAAATAAACCTTTTTTAGAAACAAATAACATGCAAGCAATGCTTCCAAAAGCATGCACGGTTTTGAGGAACTCAATGGGAACAGCAAGCGGAATGTGGTTCGAGAGAAATGGAAAAGTGTTCGTTTCTATGCCTGGCGTACCTTACGAAATGAAACACTTAATGGAAACAGGAGTATTTCCGAAAGTAAAAGAAACATTTCAGCTTCAGGAGCTAGCACACAGAACCATACTCACCCACGGAATTGGAGAATCATTCTTGGCAGAGATAATAATGGATTGGGAAAATAGATTGAGAGAATCCAATTTAGTAATGGCTTATTTACCCTCTCCGGGATTAGTAAAACTAAGAGTAACAAGCAATACTGGCGACACAAATAAGGTGAATTTATTCTGTGATGAATTGTACCAAATTATACCCGAATACATTTTTGGAGAAGGAACCATAACTATAGAAGAAACCTTAGCTAATTTATTATTAGAAAAAAATGCAACCATTTCTTTAGCAGAAAGTTGTACAGGCGGTTATGCTTCTCATCTACTTACCAAAATCCCAGGAAGTTCTTCTTTTTACGAGGGAAGTATCATTTGCTATTCCTACGACATCAAAGAAAAAGAACTGAACGTGCCAAAATCTGTTTTACTTAATAAAGGAGCAGTGAGCCAAGAAGTTGTGGAGATACTGAGCAAAGAAATAAGAAAAAAATACAACACAGATTATTCTATCTCTATATCAGGAATCGCAGGACCTTCTGGAGGAACAGAAGACAAACCAGTAGGAACGGTTTGGATTTCGGCAAGGAGTAAAGAAAAAGTAGTTTCAAAGAAATTTAACTTTGGGAATAATCGAGAGCGAAACATCTCGCAATCGGCAGTTGCAGGATTTAATTTATTGAGAAAATTAATCCTCATGGAAGAGAAATAAAACAAATACAACATGAAAAATCCACATCAAATTCTTTTCGATTTACAAAATGCTTTTTTTCAAAAAGAACTAAAAACTAGTTCAATTAACGAACGATTAAAAAAGCTAAAATCACTTAAAAAATGGATCGTAAATAACGAAAAATTCATTTGCGAAGAGATTTACAAGGATTTTGAAAAAGGCAGAGAAGAAGTTTTATTGACTGAAATAAAACCAATTATAGATGAAATAAAACAACACATCTCGCACCTCGCAGAATGGAGTGAAGCAAAAACAGTTTCGGCTCCCTTGGCATTTTGGGGGACAAAATCTCACATAAAGTACGAACCAAAAGGAGTTACTTTGATCATCGCTCCGTGGAACTATCCATTTAATTTATGTATTGGACCGCTGGTTTCGGCTATTGGAGCTGGATGCACTGCTATTTTGAAACCAAGCGAACACACACCTAATACAGCTAATCTTATCGAAAAAATGATTTCGGAGTTATTTCATGAAAAAGAAATTTCGGTTGTGAAAGGAGGAGTTTCTGTATCTTCTGATTTGCTGGAACTACCTTTTGATCACATATTTTTTACTGGTAGTCCGCTGGTGGGAAAAATTGTGATGTCTGCAGCTTCCAAAAACCTAACCTCGGTGACTCTAGAACTGGGAGGAAGAAACCCTACGATTGTAGATGAAACGGCTAATTTAAAAGACACTGCACAAAAAATTGTTTGGGGAAAATTTATCAACTCAGGACAAACCTGCATTGCGCCAAACTACATTTTGGTTCACCAAAGTAAAGCTGCAGACCTAAAGAAAAAATTAATTGAACAGATTGAAATTCAATTCCCTATTTCTGACAAAACAAGAACCAAAATTGTAAACTCATTGCACTTTGGAAGGTTAACCTCTTTATTGGAAAACACACTAAACAATGGAGGAAAGTTAATTCATGGTGGAGAAAATGATACCAAAACAAACTTTCTTTCTCCTACCCTTTTGGATTCCATTTCTATAGAAAACCCGATTTTTCAGGAAGAAATTTTTGGACCTCTTCTTCCGATTATGACTTACAATAATTTGACTGAAGTAGTTGACATCATAAATAATACAGAGAAACCTTTGGCTCTTTATTTATTTAGTAAATCAAGTAAAAACCAAAATTTCATCTTGAATAATACGAGTGCTGGAACAACTGCTATAAATGAAACAACGGTTCAGTTCGCACAACCCCACTTACCTTTTGGAGGAGTAAATCACAGCGGAATAGGAAAAGCGCATGGCGAATTTGGGTTTCAAGAATTTTCTAATTCTAGATCTGTACTGAAACAAAGAGTTGGATTTACTACACTCAAAACTATTTCACCTCCTTACACCAACTTCAAAAAGAAACTGATTCGGTTTATTACTTTCAAAGTTTAACACTTACTTTTATAAAAAAAGAGTAAATCCTAAAAAAAAGCCGTACATTTGCATGCAATTACAGAAAAACAAACGACCATGTCTCATTCTAAAATTGTACAAGAAGGACTTACCTACGATGATGTTCTCTTAATACCAGCTTATTCCAATGTCTTGCCAAATGCAGTAACATTAGAAAGCAAAATCACCAAAAACATAACGATAAAAACTCCTATCCTATCTGCCGCGATGGATACGGTTACTGAATCTGAATTGGCGATTGCAATTGCTCAGCAAGGAGGAATTGGGATAATTCACAAAAACATGTCGGCTGAATCACAAGCAAAAGAGGTAAGAAAGGTAAAAAGAAGCGAAAGCGGAATGATTACCGATCCTGTAACTTTAACTTCCAAGGCTACTGTAGGAGATGCCTTAAACTTGATGGCTGAATTCAAAATTGGAGGAATTCCAATTGTAGATGAAAATGGAGCTTTGAAAGGAATTGTGACAAACAGAGACTTGAGGTTTGAAAAAGAAAATTCGAAAAAAATTACAGAAGTAATGACCTCGGAAAAATTGGTAACTGCTATGAATGAAATTTCATTGGTAGAAGCTGAAAAAATTCTTCAACAACATAAAATTGAAAAATTACTAATTGTAGATAATTCAAATAAACTAACTGGATTAATCACATACCGAGATATTATTAAAGTAAAAAAACACCCAAACTCTTGCAAGGATGAGCAAGGAAGATTAAGAGTAGGTGCAGCAGTTGGAGTAACTCATGATACTTTGGAAAGAGTTGCTGCATTAGTTGGCGCAGGAGTAGATGCAATAGTTATTGATACGGCTCATGGTCATTCTCAAGGAGTAATTGATAAGCTTAAATTAGTAAAAGAAAACTATCCAAAGCTACAAGTAATTGTAGGAAATATTGCGACAGCAGAAGCGGCAAGAATGCTAGTAAATGCCGGTGCAGATGCAGTAAAAGTAGGGATTGGACCTGGTTCTATTTGTACTACTCGAATAATTGCTGGTGTGGGAGTTCCACAATTGTCTGCTATTATGAATGTAGCCGAAGAACTAAAAGGTACAGGAGTTCCTGTAATTGCTGATGGAGGAATACGATTTACGGGAGATATTGTAAAAGCAATTGCGGCTGGAGCAAGTTCTGTAATGCTAGGTTCTATGTTTGCTGGAGTGGCAGAATCACCAGGAGAAACAGTGATATACCAAGGTCGTAAATTCAAAACTTACAGAGGAATGGGATCTTTAGAAGCAATGAAAAAAGGTTCTAAAGACAGGTATTTTCAAGACAGCGAAAATGACGATAAAAAACTAGTTCCGGAAGGAATTTCTGGGCGAGTTCCATTTAAAGGTTATTTGAGCGAAGTAATGCACCAACTAATTGGTGGATTGCGTTCTGGAATGGGATATTGCGGAGCCAAAGACATTGAATCATTGAAAGAAGCTAAGTTTATAAAAATTACTTCAGCAAGTATTCAAGAAAGTCACCCTCATGATGTTACCATTACAAGAGAAGCACCAAACTATAGCTTAAAATAGGTTTTTCAAGTTACTTTCTGTTTTTATTAAAAAAAGGGTAAATTAGCCTTTCGAATTACAAAAACAAAAAAGCAATGAAAAAAACTCTTATTTTATCGATCTCTATTTTTTTATTTAATTCCATTTTGGCACAGGTAAATCCTGTTTTGCTGAAAGTTGCGGGTGAAGAAATCAGAAAAGATGAATTTCTGTATAACTACACCAAAAACAACTCGGATGTAAAGTATGATCAAGCCTCATTGGATGCTTACACCGATATGTTTGTGAAATACAAACTAAAAGTTGCAGACGCAAGAGCAGAAGGATTTGATACAATTCCAAGACTTCAGAATGAACTGAAAGGTTATGTAGAAAAATCTGCCGAGAAATATTTATCTGACCCAAATGCAACAGATGAATTAATAAAAGAAGCATACGAAAGAAAAAAATCTGAAATAAATGCTAGCCATATCCTAATCATGGAAGGAAATGCCTATGAAAAAATAATGGAAGCAAGAAAGGAGATCATGGGTGGTGCAGACTTTGAAACAGTTGCAGTGAAATATTCTCAAGACCCATCGGTCCAGGAAAACAAAGGAAATTTAGGTTATTTTACCGCTTTCCAAATGGTTTATCCATTCGAAGATGCTGCATTCAACACTCCTGTAGGAAGTGTTTCTATGCCCGTAAAAACAAGATTTGGATATCACTTGATTAAAGTAAATGACAAACGTCCTAATCCTGGTCAGGTTCAAGTGGCTCACATCTACACAAAAGTTTCTGCTGATGCAGATGAGCAAACAAAAGCAAATGCAGAAGCTAAAAGTAGAGACATTTACAACGAATTGATGTCAGGAAAAAGAGACTTTGCAACTTTAGCAAAAGAATATTCTGACGATAACACCTCGGCAAATAAAGGAGGAGAACTACCGATGTTTGGTTCGGGAAGAATGGTTCCTGAATTTGAAAAAGTGGCTTTTGGATTAGAGAAAAACGGAGATATTTCTGAGCCTTTTAAAACTTCTTACGGATGGCATATTGTTAAGAAATTGAATTCACAACCGATTGGAAGTTATGACGAAATGAAAAGCGAAATCCTTTCGAACATAAAAAGAGGTGACCGAAGTGGAAAAACGAAAGAACACTTTGTAAACAAACTAAAAGTAGAGTATAAATACAAAGACAAATCATCCAAATGGATGAGTAATAGTTTTTCAAACGAAGTGATTGGAAGATTGAAAGCAGATGATGATAAAATTGCTTTTAAATACAAAAAGGTTCCAGGATTATTCAAGCCTTCTACCAAAATAAATGTATCTGAATTTAGAAATTACCTTACCTCTCACCTACCAGCTTCTCAGCAGGATATTGAGAGCAATTACAAAGAATTTACAAACGAGTACTTTTACAACTACGAAAAATCTCAATTATTCGTAAAATACCCTGAATACAAATCTCTGGTAAAAGAATTTGAAGATGGAATCCTTTTATTTGAAATATCTGACCAAAAGGTTTGGACAAAATCGAGCAAAGACTCATTGGGTCTTGAAACATTTTTTGAATCTACTAAAAACAAATACTTGTGGAAGAAAAGAGCTGATGTTGAGATTTATTCTTCTTCTAAAAAAGAGGTTATACTAATGGCAATGAGTTTGGCAAAAGATTCGGGAAAGACTTCACGAGAGATACTTATGGCAGGAAACACTGCTTCTCAATTGGACCTAACTGTAAAAGCTGGAAAGATAGAAATTGAAGAAAATGAAATTCTATCACAGTTTGAATTGGAAAAAGGAATTTCTGAATTGAAATTGATTGATGGAAAATATGTATTCCTAAAAGTTAACGAAATCCTTCCTTCTCAAAACAAAGAATTAAAAGAAGTAAGAGGAACTGTGATTTCTGAGTACCAACAATACTTAGAAAAAGAATGGATAAAAGAATTGAATGACAAGTATCCTGTTGAATTGAACAAGGAAGAAGTATATAATCTGAATAAATAAAAGGAACAAACTTCTTCTTATCCCTACAAAAAAAGCTACTCAATGAGTAGCTTTTTTTTGGAATGTGATTTTGATAAATTAGAATCTAAAACCTGCAGTTACCATAAAATTATTGATGTATCTATCAGTAATAATTGGCTCTACCAGCTCAGGATCGTACAAGTATGATTCCTCTTGCCATTGAGTTCTCAGAAAGGTAAAGTCCAAAGAAAAACTTTGGTTTTTGAATCCAATTCCTCCAGAGATGTTTGTTCTAGAATTATCTACAAGCGACACTTCATCTTTTATTGGAGAACCAAAATATGCATATCCTCCTCTAACAGTCCAATGGTTTGTGACTCTATACTCTCCTCCAACTTTTAAGATATTTGCTGTCTGATAAATATCATTTACCGTATTATTTTCAATGTCAAAATTGTAAGGATTTAAATCGCCCTGGGCTCCATTAAAACTTGCGTTAGAATAGTCTATTAATTCATATTCCATAGAAATAAGCCCTCTTTTTTTGTACAAAAAAGCTGCACTAGCAATCAATCTTCCTGGAGTACGCAATCTATAATCGTATATTCCTTCGGGCGATTCTGCTCTTTCGTTATAAAAGTTATCTATAAAATTGGAAGTAAAATTCGTGTTGTAAGAATCGCTCATACTGTACCAAGTTGGTGTATGAACAGCCAAACCAAATCGTACTGATTTTACAGGAACAAAAATAGCTCCTAACTTAATATTAAATCCACTACCGGTAGTACTTACGTTTTCTTCAAATGTATAGTTTTCGGTATCCAATACGGCATCTGGATTGGCAAAAGTCTCGGTAAAAGTTCTGGTAGAATTGTATCGAATTCGAGGAAATCCTATACTACCTCCCACGTATAATTTACCGTCATAATTTCCACTAAAAGTAATGTCTGTTTGGTATTGAGCACCTCTTGTGGTTGTTTTACTTCTTTGGTTTATTTCCGAATTTGCAGTATCGTACCACGGAACATACAAATTTGATATTGAATCGAACAATAAAAGATTGGCATCAAAAGCTTGCCCTTCGTAAAAATCTGAAAGTCCAGACAACGGAATATTATTATTGTTGAGATAATTGGTATAAGAAAGCAACATGGAGTTATCATTGATACCTTCTACTCGCGTTCTTCCATGAAAATCATTTGTTCTATTTGTACTAATTCCTACCTGAAAATATCGCCACATACTTGCTTTGTTAAAATCTATTGGAACCGCAAACACTACTCCGATGTTAGGGATATTAAAATTCCCTTTGGTATCCGAGTTAAATGAATTGTTATACTCTGATTCTGCTCCAGCAAAAGTTACATTTCCTGTAAAACTGAAGTCTGATCTACTGTATCGTCCCATTCCCGCAGGATTAATACTTATTGCCGACATATCAGCTCCTAGCGCCCCCATTGCTCCACCCAAACCGTTAAACCTAGCAGTTCCTCCGTAGTTCAAATAACTATACCGCAAGGCATCTGTCTCATTCTGGGAGTAGCCAAATATTGCCACAGAAATCCCAACAAGAGTTGTTAATATCCTTTTCATTGTGTTTGTTTTTAAAAAATAAATTGAATACGCTTATCTTCTACCTCCTCTCGAAGAAGAAGAGGAAGAACTTCTACTACTTCCACCTGAACTTCTAGAAGGAGATGAGCTTCTCATTGATGGAGAACTACTTCTGCTCGGTGTGCTACTTCTGCTCGGAGAACTACTTCTACTTGGTGTGTAGCTTCTATTTCTTGAAGGAGCCGTTCTACTTGGTGTGTAGCCACTATTCCTAGATGGTGTTGCTGATCTAGGAGAAGGAGTGTAACTTCTATTTGGTGTACTTGTACGCGACCTTGAATTCACCGATGGCGAAGTTCTTCTTGGAGCACTAGAACCCACAGTTGCTCTTGAAGGCGAACCTATAGCCACTCGGTTAGGAGTTGCCGTTCTTGGGTTTCTGGATGGAGTACTCGTCCTAGGAACTGATGTTCTTGGTGTAGAAGTTCTTGGTTTGCTCGAGTTTGGCAAGGTCGCTCTTGAAGGAACTGTTCTTAAAGTCGCAGAAGTATTTGGCCTAGATGTTCTTGGAGTTTCAACATTTGTTGCTGGTCTGGAATTTCTAACCTCACTTGATCTTCTCTGTACTTCCCTACTCGAGTTTCTCAAAGTAGAAGTTCTTGCTGAAGAATTATCTAATCTCACCGAACTGTTTCTAGGTTCCGATGCATTTCTGTCAGAAACCTCTGGTCTTCTTCCAGTTTCAGCTCTTCTCATAGAAAAACCTTCAGACTGCGAACCAGTATAAGCTGTTGTATTATCTTTTGTAGCTATTCTCGAAGAATTATATCCTCTAGCGTTAGATCTTCTGTCTCCATAGACTGAAGAAACTCTCGTGCTACTTCCTCTACTTCCTCTGTGACCGTATGAAATACCACGCGAATTAGATTCAAATCCATTTCCATTGGCAGCCATAACTCCGTGATTAAACCCTTGGTTGTAAGCCCAACCATTATTGTTCCATCCATTATTCCAACCGTTGTTCCAATGATTAAATCCCCAACCGTTGTATATGTATGGATTATAGTGGTTCCATCCGCCCCAAGCATAAGGATTATTCCAACCGCCACCCCAGCCATTGTTCCATCTATTCCAACGATTAAATCCATATGGATTTCCCCAACCTACGTTGTATCCTACTCCCCAACCGTTCCATGAATTCCAACCTACATTCCAACCTGGGTTACCCCAAGAGTTCCAACCGTTGTTCCAATAAGGATCATTCCATCCATTATTCACATTGTTAAACCTATTAAATCTATCGGAATACTGATAATTTCCACCGTAATAATTATTGGTAATGTATGTATTACCTTGCGAAGAATCCTTTGTAGAGTTGTAAGAAGGATCATAATACTCATCTTGCTCTATCCAAGTTCCAGGATCTTCTCCTTTTACATATTCATTTGAGTTCGACTCAGATGAAGAAGTCGAAAACACAGTATTTGTATTGTCTGAATATACATCATCAAAATCGTCAAATCCTTCTTGAGAAAAAGATTGAGCACATAAAAATGCGAGGGCCGAGAGTAATAGATAGTTGAATTTCATAGTCACTGTGTTTTTTTGGTGTATACCTTTCTTTGTAATTCACCTCTAAATTACGATAATTTATCTAAATTTGAAGGCATCAATTTATGTCAAAAACACAAATACTGTGCCACAAATACAATTATGAGTAAGAAATTAACTACAAGAAGTGAGAACTATTCCGAATGGTACAATGAGTTGGTTGTAAAAGCTGATTTAGCAGAAAATTCAGGAGTAAGAGGGTGTATGGTTATCAAACCTTATGGCTATGCAATCTGGGAAAAAATGAAGGACGAATTGGACCGACAGTTCAAAGAGACTGGGCATCAAAATGCCTATTTCCCAATTTTTGTTCCAAAACATATGTTTGAAGCTGAAGAAAAAAACGCAGAAGGATTTGCGAAAGAGGCAGCTATCGTTACTCATTACCGATTGAAAAACGATCCTGACAAACCAGGAAAACTAATGGTTGACCCTCAGGCAAAATTAGAAGAAGAACTTATCGTAAGACCAACTTCAGAAGCAATTATTTGGAGTACTTACAAAAAATGGATTCAATCTTACAGAGATTTACCTATTCTTATTAATCAATGGGCAAATGTTGTAAGATGGGAAATGAGAACTCGTTTGTTCCTCAGAACTGCTGAGTTTTTATGGCAAGAAGGACATACTGCTCACGCTACAAAGCAAGAGGCAGTTTCGGAAACAGAACAAATGTTGCAAGTGTACGCAAAATTTGCAGAAGAGCACATGGCTGTTCCCGTATTGAAAGGAAGAAAAACAGATAGCGAGAGATTTGCTGGAGCCGAAGACACTTTGTGTATTGAAGCACTAATGCAAGATGGAAAGGCTCTTCAAGCTGGAACTTCACACTTTTTGGGACAAAACTTTGCCGATGCATTTGACGTTAAGTTTGTGAACAAAGAAGGAAAACAAGAATTGGTTTGGGGAACTTCTTGGGGTGTATCTACAAGATTGATGGGCGCTTTAATTATGGCTCACTCGGATGATGCTGGATTAGTTTTACCTCCAAAGTTAGCACCTATTCATGTTGTTATTGTACCTATTTATAGAAATGAAGAAGGATTAAAACAAGTGATGGAATCAGCAACAAAAATTGCTAACGAATTAAAATCGAAAGGAATCTCTGTAAAGCTTGATGATGATGACAACAGAAAACCAGGATGGAAATTTGCCGAATATGAATTGAAAGGGGTTCCTTTGAGAATGGCAATTGGACCAAGAGATGTAGAAAATAATGTTGTTGAACTTGCCCGAAGAGATACTCAAACAAAATCATCTGTGCCTCAAGAAGGAATAGCAGATTACGTTGAATTACTACTAGACGAGATTCAAGAAAAGATCTACACCAAAGCCCTGGATTACCGAGATAGCCACATTACAAAAGTAGATTCTTATGAAGAGTTCAAATCAATTTTGGAATCAAAGGGAGGGTTTATTTCTGCACATTGGGATGGAACTGAAGAGACTGAGCAAAAAATTAAAGAAGAAACAAAGGCTACCATAAGGTGTATTTTACTTAACAATGAGCAAGAGGAAGGAACTTGCATTGTTAGCGGAAAACCATCAAAAGAAAGAGTTATTTTTGCGAAAGCTTATTAAAAAAATCTAACATGGAAAACAAAGAACTGGACCACATCGCATTAACTCTGTGCACAAAATCAACTTTAAAACAAGATATATTTAAAAATACTGTAGACCAATTTCAAGAAATGAAAAAGGTGGCACAGAAAGTGGTAGAGCAAATAAAGGGACGAGTTTGTATGAAAGACGACCGTATCGTTATTGATTTTACCGAAAAAAGCAAATATGAATTCCATATTACACTGGCAGGTGATATTTTGGTATTCAATTTGCATTCCAATGTTTTTAAATTTGATGAAAATCATTCGATTTGGAAGACCCCATATTTACGAGAAGATGAAAACAGAGGTTACACAGGTATTATTAACATATACAATTTTTTGGCAGATTCTTTCAGGTTTAACAGAATTAATGACTCTGGATATTTGGTTGGAAGAGTGTTTATTAATTCCGAAAATCACTTTATAGCAGAGGGAAAACGAAAAATGGGATTCCTTTATACAGAATTTGAAAAATTATTTTTTGATGAGAACTACATCGAAGACATCATCGAAAATATCATGATACACGTGCTAGACTTTGACCTTTACGCACCTCTTTACGAACACGTTAGCGAGGTTTCTGTTCACCAAATAAAAACCACTGGAGACAGCATTCAGCTTAAGACAGGAAAGAGGATGGGGTTCCAATTTGGCACTGATTCAAAAATAACTTAAAAAAAAGTGAGATTTTTTTTTGAATTAGAAAAATTGTTCTAAATTTGCATTCCCAAAATAACAAATGGGAAGACATTTTGGCCCGTTCGTCTATCGGCTAGGACTCAGGATTTTCATTCCTGCAAGAGGGGTTCGATTCCCCTACGGGCTACTATAGTTAAACACTAAATATAAATTAACACATTATGGCTAACCACAAGTCAACAAAAAAAAGAATTAGATCTACAGAAGTGAGAAGACTTAGAAATAAGTATTACCACAAATCTGCCAGAACAGCTATCAAGAAATTGAGAGGAATGGAAGATAAGAAAGAAGCTACTACATTCTTACCTGTTGTAACTAGTATCCTTGACAAATTGGTTAAGAGAAACATTATCCATAAAAACAAAGCAGCTAACTTGAAGTCAAGCTTAACTTTGAAAGTGAACAAATTATAATTAGTTAACTAACTTTTATAAAAACCATTCGTCAACTGACGAATGGTTTTTTTTTGCTCTAAATTGAACACAAATTCTCACAAGACTTGTATCTTTATATTCTATAAAAATACTGAAACAACAATACCAAGATGAAGATATCTTACAACTGGCTAAACGAATATTTAAACCTAACTACTACTCCTGAACAAACTTCAGAAATATTGACTGACATTGGTTTGGAGGTTGAAAAAACTGAAATCGTAGAATCAGTTCCTGGTGGTTTAAAAGGATTGGTGATTGGTGAAGTACTGGAAGCTGAAAAACATCCGGATGCCGATAAACTGAAAAAGACTAAGGTAAATATTGGTTCAGAAATATTGAATATTGTTTGTGGCGCTCCTAATGTAGATAAAGGTCAAAAAGTGGTTGTTGCAACAGTAGGAACTACTCTTTACACCGAGAAGGGAGAATCATTTAAGATTAAAAAATCAAAAATAAGAGGAGAAGAATCAGCCGGAATGATTTGTGCCGAGGATGAAATAGGATTAGGAAAAAGCCATGAGGGAATTATGGTATTGGATTCCAATGCAAAAATTGGAACACCTGCCGCTGACTATTTTGATTTAAAAAATGATGTTGTTTTTGATATTGGACTTACCCCAAACCGTGCGGATGCCATGAGTCATTTTGGTGTAGCAAGAGATTTGATGGTTGCTCTGAAACATAAAGAAATACTACCAAAAGAAGCACAATGCTGCTCACCTTCTGTTGCAGATTGGAAAACTGACAACACGGATTTGAACATTGAGATTGAGGTAAAAAATATGGATGCTTGTCCAAGGTATGCAGGCGTTACATTGAGTGGTCTTAAGGTTGCAGAATCTCCGGAATGGTTACAAAAAAGACTTAAAGCAATTGGTTTATCACCAATAAACAATATAGTTGACGCAACAAATTATGTATTGCACGAATTAGGGCAACCACTTCATGCATTTGATGCCGATAAAATAAAAGGCAACAAAGTAATTGTACAAAACGCAAAAAACAAACAAAAGTTCACTACCCTAGACGAAACTGAAAGAGAATTGCATACTGACGACTTGATGATTTGTAATGAAACAGAACCTATGTGTGTTGCAGGTGTATTTGGTGGTATTGATTCGGGTGTGAGTAGTTCTACTACCTCTATTTTCTTAGAAAGCGCTTATTTCAATCCTGTTTCTGTTCGTAAGACTGCCAAAAGACAAGCACTCAACACAGACGCATCTTTCCGTTTTGAAAGAGGAATTGACCCAGAAACAGTTATTTACGCTCTAAAAAGAGCTGGATTGCTTATCAAGGAAATTGCCGGGGGTACAATCTCATCTGATATCAAAGAATTCTATCCGAATGAAATAAAAAACCATCAGGTTGAATTTAATTACGACAACTGTAACAGACTTATTGGAACTGAAATTTCGGACGAAACAATCGACTCAATATTGAAAAACCTAGGTATTCAAACTATTTCTAAAACAAATCGGGATTTGGTTCTTGAGGTTCCTGCTTTTAGAAATGATGTACTAAGAGAAGCTGATATAACAGAGGAAATCCTGAGGATATTTGGATTTAATAACATCCCTGTTCCAGAAAAATTAAATACTTCTATTACTTACCGAGAAAAAAATGACAGCAGAGCATTAATCAACCTCGTTTCGGATAGATTGAGCGACAATGGATTTGCTGAAATTATGTCAAACTCATTGACGAAGTCAAGTTATTTGACTGATTTTCAATCGAAAAAAATAAATCCGGACTACGCTGTAAGAATGCTGAACCCGTTGAGTAGCGAACTTGATGTTATGCGCCAATCTCTTCTATTTAATGGAATGGAGGCAATCATTTACAACATCAATCGAAAACAAAGTGATTTGAAGCTTTATGAATTTGGTAAAACCTATTTTAAATTCGAATCGGGATATGAAGAAAATCAAGTTTTAAGTTTGTTTGTAACAGGAAAAGATGATACTGAAAATTGGGACAACGAAGATAAACCTGTTGATTTTTTCTCCATCAAAAAAGAGGTTTTGAACACCCTGAATCGTCTAGGAATCATGAAGAACTTTTCGACAAACGCTACTAAAAACGAACTTTTAGTAGAAGGTTTAGCCGTCAGTATAAACAAGAAACTAGTAGCAGACTTTGGAAAAGTAAGTAAAAAAGTATTGGCTAATTTTGGAGTGAAGCAACCTGTGTACTATGCCGAGATAAATTGGGATAACGTTCTTCAGTTGATGATGATGAACAAGACAAAGTATAAAGAGTTGGCTAAATTCCCATCTTCTAGACGTGACTTATCCCTATTGATAGACAAAGCTGTGAAATTTGAACAGATAGAGGAGATTGCCGCAAATGCAGACAGAAAAATTTTAAAAGAGATTGGTTTGTTTGATATTTACGAAGGTAAAAACTTGGCAGAAGGAAAAAAATCCTATGCAGTTAGTTTCTTATTTCAAGATGAGAATAAAACCTTGGTTGACAAGCAAATTGAGAAAATAATGACGAAAATACAAGGTGAATTGGAAAGTAAATTGGGTGCTAGCTTGAGGTAGTTTTTTTTGGAAAATATTTACATCCAGACGAAATTCGATTTATGGAAAATGAACAGAAAAACTCTTTGTAAATCTGTGTTCGATATCTTTCTGTGAAATTTCCTTAACTTTAAACTCAACCAACTTTGGCTCACTTTAAATACCCCAAATAATGAAACTTCCTTTTTCGCATAGTTTACAATCCATAGCCGAATTAATCGATTGCAGATTCATTGGAAGTCCTGATTTCTTGGTAACTGGAATGAATGAGATTCATCAAGTAGAAACTGGCGACTTGGTATTTGTGGATAATGAAAAGTACTATCAGAAGGCTCTTAATTCATCAGCTACCACAATACTTATCGACAAAGAAGTAGAGTGCCCAAAAGGAAAAGCTTTAATCATTTCTGAGAATCCATTTAGAGATTTTAATAAACTCACCCAACACTTTAGTCCAGTTGAAATTTGGAGCAAAAAAAACCAAGACATTCATGAATCGGCCATGCTTTTTCCGAATGTTACTCTTGGAGACAAAGTGAAAATTGGTGCAAATTCTATTATCTACCCAGGTGTTGTAATCTATAGCAACACAACTATCGGGGAAAATGTAATTATTCATGCAAATACAGTAATTGGCGGTGATGCATTTTATTTTCAAACTAAAAATGGTTCGCACAACAAGCTGCATTCTTGTGGCTCGGTAGAAATCGAGAACAATGTAGAAATTGGCGCTTCTTGCTCTATTGACAAAGGAGTTTCGGGAGTTACAAAAATTGGCGAAGGAACAAAAATTGATGCACAAGTTCATATTGGTCACGATACAATCGTTGGAAAAAATTGTCGATTTGCAGCCCAGGTAGGAATTGCAGGTTGTGTGGTTATCGAAGACAACGTTACTCTCTGGGGACAAGTAGGAATTCCAGCAAACTTAACTCTCAAAAAGAACTCAACTGCTCTTGGTCAGGCCGGAATTTTAAAGAATATGGAAAAGGGAAAAACGTATTTGGGCAGTCCTGCGAAAGAAGCTCGGGAGGAATTTAAAGAAATGGCTTTGATAAGTAAATTACCTGAGATTTTGGGGTTGAAATAAGTATTGATAACAGCTTTTAAGACTGATCAAAAATTCATTGACATCCTGAAATTGATTCAGAATCTGGCTAATAATATTGCACGTTAGCAATTGGAATCATTTCAACGAACCTGAATAATTTAAAAATAATTCAGAACCATACGAGTTAAAAATCAAAATGAGATGTTTTTGTATTTTTCAATCTTCTCGTACCAATCTACCTTCATTTCAAAAGAAACATTTTGGTCCTTTATTTTGTGTTCTTGAAAATCTATAATTTTAGTTAATTGAGTCCAAAGCTCTGGATTAGTTTGCCAAAATGATTGTTCTATTGCTAACACGGTTATTAGTAAATCACCTTCGTAAAATTTTGCTTTGACCATTATATCTTCCTTTAATTCATTAATTGAAAGAAGGACAATTTCTAAATCATTGTTTTCTTCGAAAGAAAGTAGTGTGGTAATAAGATTATCTAAAGTCATGTGTTAGAATAGAAACGAAGCCTCCAGCTGGGAAGCCGAAATAACATCAAAAAATAGAAAGATTAAAGACTACCACCGTTAGTTGTGCTAGAATCATTGTCCCATACTTTGGGGCAATCGGGTTTTGTGAGCCAAGTACACCTCAGCGAAAAAATAACCGGACGATATCTGGAATTAAATGCTCCAAAAGTAGAACGACCACTCTCCCACTCCCAAACATTGATAAGAGGAATCTCGACCGAAGGAATGATGTACCACATTTCGGAAATACGAATTCCTATTCCAAATTTATAGTGCAATTGAGCCCTTAATCTTGAAGGATTATCTTGGTAAGTTTCGTCAAATCCCGATTCATCTTCTGTATTTATAGTTTGAGAAACAGCAAAATCTATATTGGCTCCAAGGGTGTTTTGAAAAAATATGTTCTTATTAATTGCTAATATATTATTGGCGTTAAAATGAGTAGAAACCGAATGACTCTGGAACGATTGTGAATAAGAAGTAGTATCACTCAAAACCAAATTTTGGCTAATTAAATCATAAGATTGAGCGGCTCTAAATTGCTTGTAGGACAATCCATAATCGATGTAACTTATTGGCTTTTTTGTACTCAACAATCTGTAACCTCCTAATTCTAGATACAATCCAAATTCTGATTTCTGTTCTAAATTGATGGCTGTAAGAACTATCGGCTGAAAAGAAGACGTTGTCAAAGTTGGTGAATAATCGATAAAATTAAGTTTGGGGGTAGCCGTTACACCCACTCCAAAATACCAACCTGTATTGTTCAGTGGTTTTATGAATTCACCCATTTTTTGGGTTCTTTTTTTACCACCATACCTATTGAATTGAGCTGATGACTGTAAAGCTAAAACTACAAACGTGAGAAATAAAAAGAGAGTATAACAAACTGATTTCATGGTGATTTAGATTTTTTTTAGACACTACAATTAATAAAAGCTATCTCTTTTTTTGTTCCAGATTAGAACTAAAATAAAACCTGCAATGGCTCCACCCAAATGAGCAAAATGAGCAATATTATCCCATTCAAATCTATTTACACCTAAAAATAATTCGACTAGCATATAAAACGGAATAAAATATTTTGCTTTTACAGGAATTGGCAAGAAAATCAACATCAGCTCCGTATTTGGAAACAAATAAGCAAAGGCAGCCAACAATCCCATTATTGCACCTGAAGCTCCCACCATTCCTACATCATTGTATATCACAGTATTTACCGCAGAAATCAAATGACCTTGCGTATCTGGAAAGTATCTGCCCTCTGCAGCAATCGTAAGAATTTGCTCTATTTCCACAGCAGAATAGCCAGCCAAGGCTGAGGAATAATTGTAATAATTGAAGAGCAACTGAAGAACCAAAGCTCCAGCTGCTGAAACAAAATAAACTATCAAAAACTTCTTGCCTCCCCATACTTTTTCGAGCGTAGAACCAAACATGGCAAGGGCAAACATATTGAAAAGCAAGTGAGCAAAACTCCCGTGCATAAAAATGTGTGTAATCAATTGATGAGGCATAAAATAATCACTCCCGATATTATGTAAAGCCAACATTTCCCTATAATCTGGAAAAAGCTGAATTCCTAAGAACATAAGTATATTAATTATCAGTAGGTTTTTCACAACCTCAGGAAGATTTCTCAGTAAGTTACTAATCATTTAAAATTGTTTGTTTAGTTCGTCCAAAGTAAAGGTAAGGTAAGTTTTTTTTCCGTTTAGCGCGTATTCTGGTTGATCGCATGCAAATAATTCGTCAACCAAATTATTGATTTCTAGCTCGGTCAATTGTTTCCCGCGTTTTATTGACATATTAAAAGCCATTGCTCTCACCAAAATTTCTTGAATATCAAGATTCAATTTATCCTGATTATTCTTTACCTGTTCCAATATTTGCTCAAAGGATTTTTGGTAGTTGGTATCTTTCAGTCCAGAGGGAACTCCATTGATTGATATGGTATTTTTTCCAAACTCAGCAATATCAAAACCTAGAATTTGGATTTCTTGCCAAATCTCTTTGAGAAGAGCAAAGTTACTTGCTGAAAACTCCAATTGAACTGGAAACAGCTCTTTTTGTGAAGAAATAGAATGATTGTTCAAGGAATAAGAAAACTTTTCGTACAAAATACGCTCGTGTGCTTTTTGTTGATCAATTAATATGTATCCCGATTTTATTTGAGAATAAATGTATCTGTTATGAATTTGGAATATTTTTTTATCCATTTCAACCGGCATTAGCTCTTGACTTCCCTCGTCTTGTGGAGGAATAAATTCCCGCTGCTGTTCGTACATTTTTCGCAAAGCATCTATCTGTCCACTACTGGGTTTTTCGGTTCTGTGAACCACCGAACTCTTTTTCATCTGTGTAGTTCCATTGGATTCCCTATCAAATGGATTGAATTGTGGATTTACTTTTATTTGAGGTACTTTCACTTCCATTCCCTTTTGAAACGGTTCTACATTGAAACTCGTTTCTTGCTCAAAGTCAAGTGAAGGCGCTACCTGATATTTACCGATTGATTGTTTGACGGCTGAATTCAAGATAGCAAAAATCGCTTTTTCATCTTCAAACTTTATTTCAGTTTTGGTCGGATGAATATTGATATCAATGCTGGCTGGTTCCATTTCCATGTAAATAAAGTACGAAGGATAACTTTTATTCGGCATTAAATCTTGGTATGCTTGCATTACAGCATAATTCAAGTAGCTATTTTTGATGAATCGTTTATTCACAAAAAAGAATTGTTCACCTCTGGTTTTTTTGGCAAACTCTGGTTTTCCAATAAATCCAGTTAAGTTTGTTATGGATGTCTTTTCATCTATCGGCACCAGGGATTGGTTGAATTTTTTTCCAAACACATTCACAATTCTCTGTCTCAAGGTTCCTTGCGGAAGATTGAATGTTTCAGATCCGTTTTGAATCATTTTAAAACTCACTTCGGGATGAGTAAGTGCAACTCTCTGGAATTCATCAATGATGTGTCGTGTTTCTACTTGGTTTGATTTCAGAAAATTTCGTCTTGCTGGGATGTTAAAAAACAAGTTTTTAATTGCAATTGAAGTCCCGTTTTTGGTTTGAGTAGGTTCTTGAACTGTTATTTTACTTCCTTCAATTTCAATTTTTGTACCTAGTTCTTCTTCATGAAGCTTTGTTTTCATTTCTACCTGGGCCACTGCCGCAATAGAAGCCATTGCCTCTCCTCTAAATCCCTTTGTTCGAATACTAAACAAATCATTTGTCTCTTTTATTTTGGAAGTTGCATGCCTTTCAAAACACATACGAGCATCAGTCTCACCCATTCCACAACCATCATCAATAACTTGAATGAGTGTTTTTCCAGCATCTTTTATTATGAGTTGAACATGAGTTGCACCAGAATCAATAGAATTCTCCAATAATTCTTTCACTGCTGAAGCCGGTCTTTGAACCACTTCACCAGCAGCAATCTGGTTAGCAACGGAATCTGGAAGGAGTTTTATGAGGTTTGACATGGTTTGTTTTTACAAGTGTAAAAATACAAATCCTGATTACGTTTGACAACTTAATTTTCCTTGGTTTCTGGACAAGTTTTCAACTGTTATGGAATAGTAATCATACGTTGGGCTTCGATACTCGAATTCTCTATCGCTACTTCGAACTCAGCCCGCAGATTCTGCTATGTAAATTTGAACTACAAAACTGAACCCTGAGATCGACTGAAAGGAGAATACCGAAGAGTGACTTAAAATTTACAAATTCACTTCATGTCACGACAATTCATTAAAGGGCTGAAAAATCTATCTCTACCTCACTTCTTTCTCAACGAACGAAATATTAAAAGATTCTAGCTCTTTTAAAATAGGTTCGTAGTATTTTTTGGAAATAGGAAGATCTACACCAGTTGATTTTATAGTTCCATCTAAAATTAATTTACAACAAATCCCTACGGGTAATCCCACAGTATTACTCATTGCGGTATAAGTTTGATCTTCTCCTATCGAAACCATGCTCGAATGAACTTCCTTGGTTTCTCCTTGCTTATTCCTATAAATTAATTTGTGCCACATCACTATCATATCCTTGTCTTCGGGCTCTAGTGTCCACTTTTCTTCTAATATTTTTTGTAGAATTTGGGCTGGCGTAGCATTTTTCAAACCTACTTTAGTTTCCTCAAATATTCCTAACCAAACAAGCTTTTCCCATAGAGTATCATCTTGTTCAATTTTCAGGTAATGCCTCAATTTTAACTCAACTGAATCGGATGGGCTATAAGCCAAAAATGAATTGATAAAATCACGATAGGTCATTTCTTCTGTGTTTTCCATCGTGTAACTATCATCCGTTGCTCCAATTTGTACAAATACATCCCAAGCTCTAGAAAAACCAACTCTTCGCAGTGTTCCTCTGTAAATTGTATTGATATTTTCTAATCCATATACAGATTGGTATTTTAAAGAATCTCTATTTGCTATCCCTTCAAATTTTCCAAAACCATCAATATCTATAAACTCTGTTCTACGAAATAGCTTGTTGTATGGAATGTATTTGAATTGATTCTCTTCTATAAACTTAGCAGAACCTCCTTGACCAGCAATTACTACATTTCTCGGATTCCAAGTAAACTTATAGTTCCAAGGATTATTATCGCTATCAGGCGCAACCAAACCACCCGTAAACGATTCAAAGTTTAGAATTTCCCCTCCGTCTTCCTTAATCTCATTAATCAATTTCATGGCACTCATATGATCAATACCCGGATCTACACCTAGCTCATTCATTACAAGCACTCCTGCCTCCTTGGCTGCCGAATCCAAAGCTTTTACTTCGGGAGAAATATAAGAAGGAGTTACCACATTTTTTTTCTGATTAATAGCTTCTTCTATAACATGAATATGGAAACTTGCTGGAAGCATGGAAACAATTAAATCTGCTTGTGACACCTCTTGTTTTACTTGATCTTTATTAAAAACATCAAATTGAACTGCCTCAGCTAATTCATGATTTGCAATTTTACTTTCGGCCATTTTCACGTCCATATCGCATACCCTTATCAACCAATTATTCTGTTTTGCCTGATGTAACATATACCTTATAAGACTAGAGGACGAGCGTCCAGCTCCCAAAATCGCGATTTTTTTCATAGATTATTATCTGTTTTCTCGAAATTAAGGTTTTCACAAATACTTTGCAACTTGTTAAATTTTATTGTTATTAACAACTAACAAAATAGGTACAGATTGAAGATAAAACTCTTCATTTCTTATAACTTTACAAACATGAAAGAATCAATAAACATAGGTTACGAGCAACGAATAGAAGTCCTTTCTGTACTTGAAAAAAAACAAGAATCTATTTTGAAAAATATTTTAATCGGAAGAGTATCAAGTTTCATAATCCTACTCTTGCTGGTTGCCTTTTCTATCTATACAAATTCTGGCGCGGTGCTTTGGTTCAGCTTATTTCCATTTTTGGGGTTTACTTTGCTGCTTATAAAAAACAGAAAAGAGAATGCAAAGCTACTTTTGATTCAAAAAAAAATAAGTACAAATAAAGAAGAATTACAATACCTCAAATCCGATTTTTCTCCTTTCGAAAACGGAACAAATTTCATTGATTCTAGTCATAATTTCTCTCATGATTTGGATGTGTTTGGAAAAGGTTCACTTTTTCAATCTATCAACAGAACTAGTTCAGCCGAATCTGAAGAAACACTTGCCAAACTCCTACAACACCCTTTTGTTTCTGAAAAAGAAATTCTTGAAAGACAAAAAGGAATAGCTGAGTTGACATCCAAAGTTGAATGGCGAGAGGAATTCAGGGCTAAAGGAAAGTTGTTTGCTACACAAAAAAATAAAGCTGAGTTAGTTTCTGGATGGAACAAAGAGGAAGTTCCTGGTTTTGAAAACTTGAAATTATGGAAATTTATCCTCTGGGGAATTCCTGTTTTTATGTGCTTAATATTCATCTTGGCATATTTTGCTTATCTACCCTGGGGTGTAGCTATTTTGGCGGCAAGTATTCCTTTGGGGCTGGTAGGAAATAAACTAAAACTAATTAACAAACAACACTCAAAAATCTCTCAATTTCTTCCTGTTCTTCAACAAAACTCGCAGCTCACTAAATTGATTGAAGACGAACCTTTTGAATCTACAATTCTACTGGAATTTCAAAAAAAATTAAATAATAAAAAAAACATTGCTTCGGAAGAAATAAGCGAACTTGCCAAACTCACCCAGCAGTTAGACAATAGAAGCAACCCAGTATTTGCTATTGTCATGAACGCTCTTTTCATTTGGGACTTGCAATATTTGTTCAGGTTAAAACAGTGGCTCACAAAAAACGAAAACAACTTAAAATCCTGGTTCGAAGCTGTGTACAACATAGAAACCTTCCTCAGTCTGGCAACATATTCGTATAACAATCCAACTTTCTCTCAAGCCATTCCATCTTCTGAATCAGTAATAAAAACCACAAAATTGGCTCACCCACTTTTGCCAAACAAAACACGAATCGCAAATGATTTCGAAACTAAAAATCTTCAAGAATTTGAAATAATTACGGGAGCCAATATGGCTGGTAAAAGCACATTTTTAAGAGCTATTGGGATTAATTTAATTTTAGCGAATTGCGGAGCTCCAGTTTGTGCAGAGTTCTTTAGTTTTAATCCTATCACAATTTTCTCTAGCATGAGAACTTCTGATTCATTGAAAAACAACGAATCATATTTTTACTCTGAACTAAAAAGACTTCAAACGATTGTTGAGAAATTAAAAACTGGTGAGAAACTTTTTGTAATTCTAGACGAAATTTTAAAAGGAACAAATTCAAAAGATAAGGCCGAAGGGTCTAAAAAATTCGTGAAACAAATTCTAAAATATCAAGCTGCGGGAATTATAGCTACACATGATTTATCGCTCTGTTCTCTGAAAGATGAATTTCCTGAGCAAATAGAAAACAAGTATTTTGATGTAGAAATTGAAAACGACCAGTTGGTGTTCGATTACAAACTAAAAAACGGAATCTGTTCCAACATGAATGCAGAATTTCTGATGAAGAAAATGGGCATTACGGATTGATCTATTTCAAGTATTTCAATACAATAAGAATGACGCAAAAAATAAACAAATAGATTGAAAGCCTGTTAATTCCCTGCATCGTTTTATGTGAAGCATTTAAGTTTTCGGATTCCTCTTTCTGAAACAATGTTTTAGGATTGAGGTAATAGATTATTTTTTTTAACATACGTTCATTTTGTGATTATGATGGCTAAAATTAAGGCAAAAAAAACTAGAAAGCTTAAAACAAGTATCTAAAAACAACTTTGACATCAGAACGAACATTCCCTTGAATTTCTTCTAATCCGCTTAATAAAGTTTCTTCGTTTCGGTAATTCCAAACTCCATAGCGAATCCAAAAATCAAACTTTTTGCGGTATTTGTAGCGCGCTGTGAGATAAAAACGAGAACCAACTTTGTAGTATGCCGGAATGTAAAAATAATACAACACATCATTTTCATAAGCATAAATACGGGCATTAAACGACTGAGCATCAAACAATGCATATCTTGCAGTAAACGAATAGGATTTTGATTTTGGTTTAAAAACTATATCCTGATAAGCCAAGAATCCATATTCCGATTTTGTATCTCGCTTTTTGTATTCAGAAACTTCCACTCTATTTCTCAAACTCAAATAATCAGTGATTTTCATCGATACATTTAACCTATAATTCGTCCGATATTCTTGAGTCAATTGATAAATTGCGCTTTCTACTTGGCTGTTGTTCACCTCCCTTTCTTGCCTTCTGTATCGAAAATATGCCGTAAAATTTCTTGACTTTCTGTAACTCAATTGAGTTATAAACTCTTTTCCTCCAGAGTTTGGTGAATACACCTGAAATCGCATCCAAGGAAAAGTAAAAAAATCCATTGAACCTGTCAAAGTAAAACTCTTGTTGAGCTTTGCTTCCACCCCCATAAATATCCCTTTTTCGTTCCATGAATTGCTACTTTCTGCCAATCCATTACTTAGTAAGTTTTGATATTCTTTTCCGTAATTTCTGTGGAGCATTGTAAACGAAAGCCTAGAATCTAATGACACTAGCACACCATTTACATAAGCAATCCCTCCATTTTGACTTCGAGAAAACTCTCCGAAAAAATTAAAATTTCGAAGCACATAATTGTAATCAACACCGGCCACAAAATTTTGATTGGAAGCAAATTCGAATTGATTGTAAAAACTTAATTTCCTGTCAAACTCTCCTCCGTAGCGAGAAGCAAAACCGTTGGCACCAATTCTAAGAGGCGAGCTTATGTACTCAATTCTACCACCAAAATGAGTTTCAAGAATAGCATCCTTGTTTTCGTATTCAGATTGTGTTCTGTGAAAACCGCTATTTTGTAAGGAAGAAAATGCAACTTCATTGGTCACATTATCAAGAGTATCGGTAACATTTGCATCCAATTTTTTGCGCGAATAAAAAGCCGAAAGATGTATTTTTTCTGTTAGTGCAAAGGTTGCCGCTCCACCTCTCAAAAAATTATTTTCATCGGCAGAAGCATACTGCCTTATTCCCGCAGGATTTCTTTTTACCGTACTTACATCCACCGATTTACCAAAAGCCAAACCACTCCAAAGTGTTAGACCTTGACCAACTTGGAAGTGATAATCTCCTAAAGCCAAAGCTTTTAATCGGCCAAAATCTTTGAGATAAAAATGTGCCGAATAATAATCGAATCCTTGCTTTTGATCGCCTCTAAAAAACTGTTCGCCTTGATCTTTTTCGCCAGTTATCCCTACACTTATTTTATTTAAATACCGAAATCTGTAACGAACAAACAATTTATCGGGGCTACCCAAATAACGAGTATCATCCTCATTTTCTTTGGCAGAATATCCTTTTTTCTGTTGCAAGTCGCGGATATTCCTCATGTATAATTCATTAGAACTATTCTTCATTATTTCTTTGAAAGAAACATTTGGAGCAAACAATTCGGAAGAAACCATTGAAAAAGGAAGGATGTTTCGAATGGTAGGTAAATCGAACATTTCCACGGATTGTAACTCGTAAATCGTCATCAACTTACCGTTTTCTTCAATGTGTTTTTTGAGATTTACAACTTGTATTTCCGACAACAAACCGAGTTCTAGCAAGACATCTAATTGCTTTACTTGATTAAGGTTTACGGGGTGATCATAGTAGTAATATAAATTATCGAACAGTGTGGAATAATCTATACTTTCATTGTCACCTCCTATGTACTCAATCCTCTGTTCAATGATTTCGTTTTTCTCTTCCGATTTGGTTTGCGAATATCCCAAAGAAGCAAATCCCAGAAAAAAATATAGTATGTGCGATTTCAAATTCATAGGCTACAAGGAATATCTTAAGCCTAAGGAAGGTGTAATTCCTAATGCGGGATGAAATGCCGAAGAAAAATCGAGTTTAAATTTTCCCTTTGCAACACCAAAACCTATAGTTGGCATCGAGGGGTTTGTGATAATTCCGGCACGCAAATACAAATTTTCTATCGGAAAATACTCTAATCCAATCTTAATAGAAAAAGGAAGGTCTATGTCTTTTTCTACCTCCACATTTCCGGTTACTTTATCAGAAAATTTGTAGGCCATTCCAAGATTCATCACTACAGGAATTTCCTCGTTTTGATACTCGTTGAGTTTGGTTTGAGATGGGTTGAACAAATGAAATCCAATTTGAATATTTTTTGTTGGCTTGGCCAAAAAACCAATTTCAAAAGATAGGTTCTGTACTCTACCATAGTTATTTCCAAGGTTCAACGAGTGATAGTTGAGCCGAATACCTAAATTCACTTTCTCTGAGAGTTTCATGCCATAACCAAGACCTATTCTGGACTCACGGTACAAATTATCGCCAACTCCTGTATAATTAAAGCCAAAAGTTCCTCTTTGTGTTGGGATTGCGATAGCTAATGATTGAATGCCCAAAGATTGTAACAAAAATCTACTTTCGTAAGAAGCTCCAAAACTAATTGAATTCACATCGGCCAATGCAGCTTGATTGTATCGAATTGCCCAAACATCGGCAATACAAAGCCCTGTATTCCCCATTCCCGTTGCTCGCCCACCAATATTAAAATTATCATTACCCGAAAATAAGACAGTAGGAATCAAGAAAACGGAAAGAAATAACTTTTTCATCAAAGGCCAGTTTCCTTAAATATAAGCCAATTGAAAAGTTTTAGAAAGGAATAGAGTTTTTAAATGTGATTGAAAAACCATTTTTAGGAAGAAAAAATTAGAAAAATCGCCTTAATTCCTTGCGTATTTCCTTCTTCTCAAGAAATTATAAAGCAATCCAAAAACAACCATCACAAAAATAGGGACGAACACATTAATTGCTTTCCAAAAGCTACGTTCTTTCTTTACTTTTGCCTTGTCAAGTGGGCGCAATGTTATGGTTTTGCTTCTTAGTGGAATTAGATCATCAGTTCCCATTAGGCTTTCCATTGCATTCACAAAAAATTCTTTGTTTCCGTATGTTGCACTTCTATCATACCTATCAAAATTGATATTCATTGGGCGCACAATCATTACTCCTTTGTTATTGGGAAATGAATCTACCTCTCCATGAATTATGTCACCGTCACTAATTACGAGCATGCTGTTTTCCACACTTTCGTTTTTGTGTTTTATAGGCGTGTTTTTGAAATAAGTATCTGTTAATCGGTTTCTAAAACTAGATTTAAAAGTCCCCGTAAGCATTGCTGCAACAGTCTGGTATGGCTGAGAATTATATCTTAATGCTTCTGGTTTCAGGTTTATCATTTGATAATTTATCCTCACCGGAACTTTATAAGTCATAGCATTTTCTGAACTTTGTAAAAGTGCAGTTTTTGTTACATTTTCTGTCTTCAACAAATCCAAAGTACCCGCATATTTTAATCGAATAGGATCCAAATTATCTACTACCGTGTTTTTTATCCTCCACGAATTCATTACCGGATGATAATACCAAGAATACAAGTTTCCTCCCAAGGGGATTTTTGCCGAATTAACATCAATAAGTAGGTTTTTATTGAAACGCACTCCGTAATTAAACAACTGTGCATCAATATCATTTAGATTTCTTTCTAATCCAAAAGTCTCTTCGTTTCTATTCAAAGAATCGATATCTACTTCTACCATATCTAGCAACCATGCCACTTTTCCACCATTCATAATAAACTGATCGATGATGTATTTATCCTTCTCAGAAATAGGCTGAGTTGGTTTCGCTACAACTAATGCATCAAATGATTTTAGTGCGTTTATCCTTCCCTCAATAGTTACATCTTCTACAGCATGAAACTTGGATAATTCATAGGTCACATCATACCTTTCAATTTCTTTGAGCTCACCGTGGCCTTGTAAAAAAGCTATCTTTTTTCTGTTCGGGCTAACTGCTTTGTAAATTCCCTCAAGCAATTGATATTCCAAATCGTTTATCAAAGCTTCTATAGGAATCAAATCAATTGGAACTGGAATAGCGATACCAGAATTAGGATCTAAGTTACTTGGTCCCAAAATTTGAATCGGAATGTTTTTATTGTCAACTGTTCTGAGGATAATCCCTCCAAACAATAAATTATCCTTTTTTGTACCTCCCACAATCGAAGTTACTTTGGTTGGTTTCAATCCAAACTCATACAGCTGGGTGTACACTTCGTTTTTTCGAGTTTCATCTTCAGCAGGATCAATAAATTCATAATAAATATTAGCTCCACCAAAAGCCTTTAGTTCACTCAGTTTTTCTTGCAAAGCAGATTGTAATTTTCTCAATTCGGGAGGCAAATCTCCTTCAAGGTAAACCTCGAATCGCAATTCATCTGAAATCAAGGAATCATTTTCAAGTATTTCTATCGTTTTGTCCGAAAGAGAATGAATCTTTTCTTCGGTAAGATCTACTCTAAAAAACTTCTTCGAACCGATGTAGTTTACCAGTAAAACAACCATGGCAACTGCCAAAATCTGAACCCCTAATTTTGTAGTTCCACTCATTATTTCCCTCTTTTTAAACTCAGTTTTGTAGCCAATAAAAATACGACTATCAAACTAATGAAGTACAACAAATCACGACTATCAATTACTCCTCGCTGAATAGATGCGTAATGCTCTTCGATGCCAAAGTTTTTAATTAAATATGCGGTTTCTCCAGATTCAATATTATTACCAATAAAATCGAAACCTAAATAAACCATAAAGCACGATACAACAGCCACCAAAAACGAAACAATTTGATTGGTAGAAAGCGAAGAAGCAAACAGCCCTACGGATAAAAAACTCGCTCCCAAAAAGAACAAACCGATGTAAGAACCAATTGTCCCTCCAGAATCAATATTACCAACAGGATTTCCCAACTGAACTACCGAGAAATAGTAAACCAAAGTAGGCAACAGACTCAAAATCAATAAAGTAATTCCTGCCAAATATTTTGCCAATACAATTTGAAAATCAGTAATTGGTTTGGTGAATAAAAGCTCCAACGTTTGCATTCTTCGTTCTTCAGCGAACAAACGCATTGTAATTGCTGGAATCAAAAACAAAAAAATAGCTGGCGCATTGGTAAACAAAAACCCCAAGTCCGAAAATCCTGAATCAAACACATTGGTTTCTCCTGGGATAACCCACATAAACAAACCAATAGACAACAGAAAGATTACTATGGTAATGTAACCAACCAAAGAGCTAAAAAAACTTCCTACTTCTTTCTTAATTAATGATAGCATGAATTATTTTTTCTTAAATGACATGAGCAAAGAAAATACACGATCAATATCTTCATTCTTCACTACCAATGTAATTTCATTGGTGGTGGATATGATTTCGAAAATATTGATGTTTTCCCATGCAATTTTCTTTAACAAAAAGTAATAAGCTCCCGGAACATTAAAATCTGGCAACCTTAATGTTACAGAGGATAAATCTTCCATTTTGAACAAAAGAGTTTCGTCTTTGAACAACTCGTCTACTTTGTCAGATAATGATTTAATCACCACAATATTTGACTCATAAACACCTTGAGAAACTGTACAAAACCAATCCACTTTATCACTTGATTCTTCCAAGAGTTTCATTTGGGCAGTTGCCAAAGTTGGTGAATTTTTAAAAGCATAATCATTCAAATTACTTCGAATAATTATATCTCCAAGAGATTTCATGAATTCTTTGATTTTACCATTGATGGAATTAAACTTTTCGAATTCCATTCTGTTTATGGCCATAACTAAAGCTCCTGTTTTAACTGGCTTCCCTAACTCCTCTTCTACTTTTGGTTGCAACATTCTCGCCAATGAAGAGATATTAATTAAATCTTCGGCAATTGATTCTTCCAAAAATGGGGATGCAGATATCTCCTTTTCAATAATTTTTGAAATTGTACTCATTCTTTTTCTTTTTTCTTCTTTACAGATCAAAAATAAGGATGATTTTGTTACTAAAAAAGAGTTTTTGTTTCTTTTTTAACAAATCTTATTAAAAACTTTACTTTTTTATACAATTCTGTTAATAAACTAATCTTTTGTTTTTTCAAAGATAGCAATAGCCTCAATGTGCGCAGTATGAGGGAATTGGTCTACAAAACTAATTTTAGTCATTTCATACCCTTTTTCCTTCAACACCTCAATATCACGTGATTGAGTTGCAGGATTACAAGAAACATAAACGATTCTTTGAGCATCAATTTGTGCAACCTTCACCAAAGTTTTAGGAGCAATTCCGCCACGAGGAGGATCCAGAACTATCGTCTTTATTTTGCCTTCATACTGAGGGAATTTGGTCAAAAATTTACCCACATCAGCAGCAAACCACTTCGCAGTTTCTACTTCATTTCGTTTTGCATTCTCTTTCGCGTTTTCAATTGCTTCAGACACAATATCAACACCAACCACCTGTACACCAGTCTTTTTCGAAATCAACTGACCAATAGTTCCTGTTCCACAAAATAAATCCATAACCGTGTCATCGGTCGAATATTCAGTATCTTCCATCACGTAATCAATCACTTTGGAGTACAGTCTTTCGGCAGACTGAGGATTAGTTTGAAAAAAACTTTGCATACTTACCTCAAAGGATAATCCTAGTAAATTTTCTTGAATCAGGTTCTCACCAAACAACATTTCGTAATCATTCTCATCGTTGTGCGATCTTTCACCCAAGCTATCATTAATTGTATGAAGAATTCCGGCTACTCTCTTATCAAACAAACCAACCACAAACTCCACAAATGCCTTTTTGTCAAAATGAACCAAACCAGATTTTGATGTGGTTAAATTAAGCAGTAACTGATTGTTGGCAAATGATTTTCGAACAGTTAAATACCTGTAAAATCCGTGTTTCTTTGGCGGATGCCAAGCAGGTAAACCCGTTTTTTCTAGGTAAATTCTTAACTCTTTCAGCTTATTCTCAAACTCGGCATCAAACAATCCCGAATCTTTATCCAAGTCTTCTACAATCCACCAAGTACCTCTGCGCTTAAAACCAAGAGCAAATTCATCGTCTAGTGTCTCTTCTTGTTCAAAATCGTAACGAATTGTACTGAATGCGTACTCCATTTTGTTTCGGTAATGAAAACTAGCGGGAGATTCTATGTAGGTATCAAATAATTCCTCAATATTGGCAACTTTTCCAATTCTTCTGTATTGTTCTAGAGTTGTATTCTTTTTATAATCTCTCTGATTTTCAACAGGTAGAGTAATGTATGGAGCTCCCGAAATAGGTTGATAAGCCAAATCTATTTCATTGGGAGAAGGAGAAACAATCTCAATTAATTTTCCCTCCAAAAAACTTTTTTTCTTCTTAAAAATTCTTGTTTTCACTATTTGTCCAGGAATTGTATTGGGCACAAACATCACAATTTTTCCTTCACCCACATTGAGCTTTGCCAGACCTTTTCCTCCAAAAGCCATGTCTTCGATCTCAATTTCAATTATATTTCCTTTTTTAATGTCTTGCTGAGTGTAGGTTTTCATTTTATGTTGATTTTGTGGTGCGAAGATAGTGGGAATTTTGTGGAATGAAACAGTATATTTCTGAAATAAAACTAAGACGTAAAAAAGAACTCTGAAAATAAAATCAATTGCATAGATTGACAAGTAAATCTAATCAGTATTGCTGGAAAAAGAATTTAAACAAATATTACCTTGATTTCTAAACCGGCCCAATCGCTTCACTCCCATTCAATTTTGGCAACAACTTAGCAACTGATTTTTTAATCGTTTTTTCCATGTCTACCAAGAGTTTTTTCTTCACAAAATGTTTGTGAGTGATCAATCCTACTTTACGAACGGGAACCGGATTTTGAAAAGGTATCAACCGTTTTTTCTCGGAATCTTTAAGTTCGGAAGACAATAAATAAGGCAAAATAGTAATCCCATCATTTGCCTTGGTAAATCGCATCAAACTATCTAATGAACCCGCTTTGAACTGAAAATTTACATTTTTTTTGGGTGCATCGCTCGATAACTCACAAATCTGCTTCACTTGTGTACTCAGGCAATGTCCATCTTCAAGAAACCAAAGGTTGGAAAAATCCAATTGTGATACCGAAGTTGTTTTGGCAATTTTGGAGGAATTACAATCGTACACCAAAAAGGGTTCTTCGTACAATTCTACTTCATCCAACTGAGAATCTACCAATGGGATTGCTAAAATCCCAACATCAATAGCTCTGCTCTTGAGTGAGCTCTGGATATTAGCAGTAGTCATTTCGCTTACAATCATTTTTACTTTGGGAAACTTATTGGCAAAATCTGCTAAAAACAAAGGCAATAAATACGGAGCAATTGTAGGAATAATCGCAATTCTTAGTTCCCCAACCATTTCGCCTTTCAATTCTTGAGTCAAATTTTCCAGAGCCTCCATTTCATACTGAACAATTCTCATTTGTTCAATCAGCTTTCTCCCCTCTTTTGTTATGGTTACTGGTTTTGTTTTTCGGTTAAAAATAAACACACCAATCTCTTTCTCTAGCTTATTTATCATTGTACTCAAAGTAGATTGAGTAACAAAACAAGATTCTGCGGCAGTTTCAAAATGAGCATATTTTGCTACAGCAAGCACATATTTTATTTGTTGAATTGTCATGACACAAAGATAATTTTAATATTTATATCATCAATGTTTGTATCTAAAATATCGTTTTTATAAATAACAAATACTTAGTAGATTTGTTAATCAAAAAAACTAAAAACTCACACTATGAAACATTTAAAGAAAATTGGATTCATAATAACCTCTGGAATATTCTTGTTCTCTTGCGGAGAAAAATCGCAAGAATACGATGCAATGTCGGGAGCTACTATGAAAAGTAAATCGAACAAAAGCGCAACAGAAATTAGTGACTGGTGGCCAAACAAGTTAAATCTAGATATTTTGAGACAAAACTCTGAATTATCAAACCCAATGGGCGAAGATTTTGACTATGCCGCTGCTTTTAATTCATTGGATTACGAAGCGTTAAAAAAAGACATTGAAGCAACATTAACCGATTCAAAAGATTGGTGGCCGGCAGATTACGGAAATTACGGAGGATTATTTATTCGTATGGCTTGGCACAGTGCAGGAACTTACAGAACTGCTGACGGACGTGGAGGTTCGAGAGAAGGACAACAAAGATTTGCTCCCTTAAATAGCTGGCCAGACAATGCCAACTTGGACAAAGCAAGAAGATTGATGTGGCCTGTGAAACAGAAATACGGAAACAAAATTTCGTGGGCAGATTTGATGGTATTGACTGGAAACGTGGCTTTAGAATCAATGGGTTTTAAAACTTTTGGATTCTCGGGAGGCAGAACAGATACTTGGGAACCTGCTAAAGATATTTACTGGGGAAAAGAGCAGAAATGGCTTGAAGACAAGCGTTACTCAGGCGACAGAGAACTAGAAAACCCATTGGCTGCGGTTCAAATGGGATTGATATACGTAAATCCTGAGGGACCAAATGGAAATCCTGATCCAAAATTGGCAGCTCACGACATCCGTGAAACTTTTGGACGAATGGGAATGAATGACGAAGAAACTGTAGCGTTAATTGCTGGAGGTCACACTTTGGGAAAAACCCATGGAGCTGGACCTGCATCGCATGTCGAACCAGAACCAGAGGCTGCAGGGATTGAAGAGCAAGGATTGGGTTGGAAAAGCGATTACAAATCTGGAAAAGGACCAGACCAAATCACTTCGGGACTGGAAGTAATATGGACGCAAACTCCTACTCAATGGAGTCATTTATTCTTTATGAATTTATTTGAAAACGAATGGGAATTGGTAAAAAGTCCGGCTGGAGCTCACCAGTGGGAAGCTAAAGATTCTAAAATGCTGGTACCAGATGCTTTTGACTCAGAAAAAATGCATCAACCTACTATGCTTACCACAGATTTATCTATGAGATTTGATCCAGTTTACGAGAAAATATCAAGAGACTTTTATGAAAACCCAGAGAAGTTTGATGATGCATTCGCAAGGGCTTGGTTTAAATTAACTCACAGAGACATGGGACCAAATACAACTTACATGGGACCAGAAGCTCCAACAGAAGCAATGATATGGCAAGATCCAGTTCCGGCACTTACCACACAAGTTATAAATGACCAAGATATCGCGGAATTAAAAACAAGTATCTCTAATTCTGGATTATCGATTACCGAAATGGTGACAACTGCTTGGGCTTCTGCCAGCACTTACAGACAATCGGACAGAAGAGGTGGCGCAAACGGTGCAAGAATAAGATTAGCTCCACAAAAAGATTGGGAAGTAAACAACCCAACACAACTGAACAAAGTATTAAGTGCTTTGGAAAAAATTCAAGGAGAATTCAATGCGAAATTAGCGAGTAAACAAGTTTCTATGGCCGATTTAATTGTGCTTGCCGGAGTTGTGGGAGTAGAAAAAGCGGCTGCAAACGCTGGACAAACTGTTTCGGTTCCATTTACACCAGGAAGAACTGATGCTACTCAAGAACAAACTGATGTAAAATCTTTCCAATTATTGGAACCAATGGCTGATGGATTCAGAAATTATTTGAAAACAAAATACACTGTTTCTACCGAAGAATTATTGATTGACAAAGCTCAACTATTAGGACTTACTGCTCCAGAAATGACTGTTTTGGTTGGTGGAATGAGAGCAATTGGGGCAAACTTTGACAACTCTAATACTGGTTTGTTTACAGCCAAAAAGGAAGAATTATCAAACGAATGGTTCATAAATATTTTGTCTATGAGTACAGAATGGAAAGCAACGGACGACACGAAAGAAAAGTTTGAAGGAAAAGACAGAACAACTGGAGAAACGAAATGGCAAGCAACGAGAGCCGATTTGATTTTTGGTTCAAATTCTGAATTGAGAGCTTTATCGGAAGTATACGCAAGTGCAGATGCCAAAGAAATGTTCGTAAAAGAATTTGTTGCAGCATGGAACAAAGTGATGATGGCTGATAGATTTGATTTGAAAAAATAATACAATAAACTCCAAAATAATGAAACGACTCTGTGTAAACAGGGTCGTTTTTTTTTGAAAAACAATTGTACAAAACCTCCTTTTGTTAAATATATAACTACATTTGTTAAATATTTAATAACGACATGAAAGTAATAAAATTTGGAGGCACTTCGGTAGGCTCTCCTGAAAGGATGAAAAAGGTAGCTGACCTAGTTGCCAATGAAAATGCCATTGTGGTACTTTCGGCAGTAAGCGGAACTACAAACGCATTGACAGAAATAGCTCAATTATTGTATAAAAACGAGCGAAATTTAGCCAAACATTCCATTCAAGATTTACTGAAACAGTATCATAGTTTTGTAACTGAATTATTGAGTTCAGAACAACAACTCACCAAAGCCAAAGACTTGATAGAGAGTCATTTTTCTCACATTGATTCTTTCACCGAAGATTTATTTACGATTCACGAAGAGAAAACAATTCTCGCTCAAGGCGAATTGATTTCTACAGCGCTTTTTCAATTGTATTTGGAAGAAAAAGGAATAAACTCTTGCCTTCTTCCTGCTTTGGATTTTATGCGAATCGACAAAGATTTAGAACCTGATAACTATTACATTCAGCATAATTTGGAAAGAGAACTAAAGCTTTGCCATTCGAAATTATACATCACCCAAGGATACATTTGCAGAAATGTGTTCGGAGAAATTGACAACCTAAAACGTGGAGGAAGTGATTACACGGCTTCATTAATTGGAGCTGCAATCCAAGCATCTGAAATTGAAATTTGGACAGACATTGATGGAATGCACAACAACGACCCAAGAGTAGTGGACAATACGTTTTCTATCGAATCTTTGTCGTATGATGAAGCGGCCGAACTTGCATATTTTGGAGCAAAAATTTTGCATCCTGCCAGTGTGTATCCTGCACAATTAAGGGGAATTCCTATTTGGTTGAAAAATACAATGGAGCCCAACAAACTTGGTACTAAAATAGCCAAAGAAATTGAAGAAAGAGAATTTACTGCCGTAGCAGCCAAAGATGGAATTACAGCTATCAAAATAAAATCTGGCAGAATGCTGTTGGCCTACGGTTTCTTGCGAAAAATCTTTGACATTTTTGAACGGTACAAAACACCAATTGATGTTATTACTACTTCGGAAGTGGCTGTTTCTATTACCATTGACGACAATACAAATTTGGATGCAATTCAAGAAGAATTGAGTTATTTGGGCGAAGTAGAAATCAACAAAAACCTTTCGATCGTATGTGTTGTAGGTAATTTCTCTCACGAGTCGATGGGTTCAGGAAATCAAATTTTTGATAGTTTACAAAACATTCCAATCCGAATGGTTTCTTACGGAGGAAGCCAGCACAATGTATCTATTGTGATAGAAACGGAATACAAAAAAGACGCACTTGTGGCTTTGAATAATGGACTTTTTAATCAGAACTAAAATGAGAAAAGAACAACTTATTCAGCACAAAACTCCATTTTATTGTTATGATTTGGAGCTACTTACTCAAACTTTGGACGTAGCACTACTTCATGCTAACAAACACTCTTATCACATTCATTATGCGTTGAAAGCAAATACCAATGACCGAATTTTGAATTTGATACAATCAAAAGGATTTGGAGCGGATTGTGTGAGTGGAAATGAAGTAAAAAAAGCGATTGAAATTGGTTTTGAACCCAATCAAATTGCCTTTGCAGGAGTTGGAAAATCAGACGAAGAGATATTGATTGGTCTAGAAAACAACATTTTTACTTTCAATTGCGAATCGGTAGAAGAAATAGTAGTAATAAATGAATTGGCATCGCAAAAAAATAAAATTGCCAAAATTGCTTTGAGACTGAACCCTAACGTGGATGCCAAAACGCACAAATACATCACCACAGGATTAGAAGAAAACAAATTTGGGATTAATAGTTGGGAATTGGAAAATTTACTTGCTCAATTGCCTTCTTGGAAACACATTAAAATTACAGGGCTTCATTTTCATATTGGTTCTCAAATCACTTCAATGACTCCGTTCAAAAATTTGTGTATCCGTGTAAACGAGCTGAATACTTGGTTTTTGGAAAGAGGAGTCCAAATCGAACATCTGAACTTAGGCGGAGGATTAGGAATTGATTACCAAAACCCTACAGAAAATCATATTCCAGATTTTGAGTTGTTTTTTGGAGTTTTCAAGCAATTTTTAGAACCAAAACCTCACCAAGAAGTACATTTTGAATTGGGAAGAAGTTTGGTTGCCAACTGCGGAAGCTTAATCTCCAAGGTATTGTACATCAAAAAAGGAATCAAAACCAATTTCGCCATCCTAGACGCAGGAATGACGGAACTTATTCGTCCAGCTTTATACCAAGCTTCCCATCACATCGAAAATTTAATTTCAAATTCTCCCAAAACAGAATTCTACGATGTGGTTGGCCCAATCTGCGAATCATCAGATTGTTTTGGAAAAAGGATTAAACTAAAAGAAACTAAAAGAGGTGATTTTATAAAAATACACAGTGCCGGTGCTTATGGGGAGGTGATGACTTCGAGGTATAATTTGAGGGAGCAGAATGACGTAGTTTTTGTTAATGGATAATTGACAATGTACAATTGATAAATATTTGTCATCGTGTTATTCAGCGTGATTATTCATCGTTCTCACCTCTTGAGAGGGGATTAAGGGGCGTGTTTTTCATCAGATTTTGAGATTTAATAAATCATGAGGAGAAGTTGCTCGTAAAATAACACACCCCTTGTATTCCTCCCGAGAAGTCGGGAGGGTTCTTCAGGAAGGATTCTTGCTTTAAGATCCCCGTATTCGCGAGGATGCCGAAAGTGTAATAGTAAGATTAGAATTTGTCAATTCATCAAATTGCCAAATTAGCCAATAAACCTTACCTTTGCAGTCAAATATAACGAAAGCCTATGATTTCTACTGAAAATATATCCTTACAATACGGAAAAAGAGTACTTTTTGATGATGTGAATGTAAAATTTACTCAAGGAAACTGCTATGGAGTAATTGGTGCAAATGGTGCTGGAAAATCAACTTTTCTTAAAATTTTGGCAGGAGATATTCAGGCAACTTCTGGGCGGGTGGCTATTGAACCTGGAAAAAGAATGGCTGTGTTAAAACAAAGTCACTCAGAGTATGACAATGTTTCTGTATTGGATACCGTGCTTATGGGCCACAACAAATTGTGGAACAACATGAAGAAAAAGGAAGAGGTTTACGCAAGGGAAAACTTTAGCGAAGCAGACGGAATGGAAGCTGCAAACTTAGAGGCAGAATTTGCAGAGATGGATGGGTGGAACCTACAACCTGAAGCAGAAAGCTTATTGAGTGGAATTAATATCCCTGAAGACAAACACTACACTTTGGTAAAGGACTTGAGCGGTAGTGAAAAAGTGAGAGTTCTTTTGGCTCAGGCTCTATTTGGAAATCCAGATATTTTGATTTTAGATGAGCCTACCAATGATTTGGATATCAATACTGTTTCTTGGTTGGAAGATTTCTTATTGGATTTTCAAAACACAGTTATTGTGGTTTCTCACGACAGACACTTTTTGGATACTGTGTGTACACACATTGCTGATATTGATTACAATAAATTGAACTTGTATTCTGGAAACTATACTTTCTGGTACGAATCGAGTCAATTGGCTACCAGACAAAGAGCAAACCAGAACAAGAAGGCCGAAGAAAAGAAAAAAGAATTACAAGATTTTATTTCTAGATTTAGTGCAAACGCTAGTAAATCGAAACAAGCTACGAGTAGAAGAAAACTATTAGATAAAATTAATGTAGAGGACATTAAACCTTCGAGCAGAAGATATCCAGCAATTATCTTTGACCAAACCCGTGAAGCTGGAGATAAAATTTTGGAGGTAGAATATTTAACCAAAAAAGGGTTGTTTCAAGATTTTCATATCAATGTGAATAAGGGGGATAAAATTGCTTTTGTTGGAAAAAATAGCAATGCAATTTCTGCACTTTTCAAAACATTAATTGGAGAAATAGAAGCCGATGCTGGTGAAATAAAATGGGGACAAACCATTACACCTGCTTATTCACCAAACGACAATGACGAATATTTTAATGGAGAAGACAACTTGGTAGATTGGCTGAGACAATATTCTGAAGAAAAAGACGAGGTTTTTATCCGAGGTTTTTTGGGAAAAATGTTGTTTACAGGCGAAGAAGTTTTTAAGAAAAGTAACGTACTATCTGGAGGAGAAAAAGTTAGATGTATGCTATCTCGTGTTATGTTATTACAAGGAAATGTATTGGTTTTAGACGAACCAACAAACCACCTTGACCTAGAATCGATACAAGCTTTGAACAACTCACTTGCTGATTTTAAAGGAACTGTATTGTTTACCTCTCATGATCATCAGTTTGTGCAAACTGTAGCCAACAGAATTGTAGAACTAGGACCTACAAGTCATTTAGATAAATTGATGACTTACGATGAATACATCGAAAGTGACAAAATAAAAGAACAAAGAGAAGAGCTTTACAGTTAAACACCCAAAAACTTTATTTCTGAGTGACTTTTGTCACAAACAAACAGAATACATTAACATATCTTTGTTTACTAATTATCTGATAAACACTAATTATGAAAAAGAACATGGGTACTGCAGACAAAGGAATTAGAATTTCTATCGCCATTGTATTGGCAATTTTAAGTTTCACAAATGTAATAACTGGAACACTAGGTATTATCGCTCTGCTTGTAGCCGCAATTTTTGTTCTAGCTAGTCTTATAAGTTTTTGCCCTCTTTACTCAATTTTTGGAATAAAAACTTGTAAGATTAAAAAGTAAATTAATCCACCCCTAAATATTTGTGAGTTTGAACAGAGATTCTCCATTGAGAATTTTGGGTGATGTAAAATAAAATAAGATCATACATTTTTTCTTTCTTCTCCCACTCAGCTTGCAAATACAGTTTGCAATGTTCAGGAACTTGCTTGGAGTGAGTTTCTGCCCATTCAATATCTGATTTATTGAACACCACTATTTTCAATTCGTGAGCTTTGGAAATCACTGAATCGAGTGGTTTTTTGAATTTTTTTGGCGACAAACATATCCAATCGTATTCACCTCTCAATTCGTATGCTCCCGAAGTTTCCACGGCAATTTCTACGTTCAAAGTATGCAATTGATTCGTCAAATAGGATAAATCATACATTCCTGGTTCTCCACCAGTAATAACTACAAAGTTGGTTCCTGATTCTTTTACTTGATTTACCAACTCCGAAACTTGAAGAATTTCGTGTTCGTTGGCATTCCAACTGTCTTTCACATCACACCACACGCAGCCCACATCGCAACCTGCAACACGAATAAAAAAAGCAGCTCGCCCCGAATAAAACCCTTCACCCTGAACGGTGTAAAAAGTTTCCATGATTGGCAATTCTGTAATTGGATTGGGTTTACTCAAAGCTGTAAATTTCAGTTGGTGTAATGCAACGATGCATTTTCTTGTCAAAGGTATCTAAATCTTTTATTTCATCAATAGGTTCAAAAAGAGAAAGTCCAATTAATTGAGTCTTTTTTGGTAGTTGAGATAAAAAACGATCATAAAACCCACCCCCATAACCTACTCGAAATCCATTTTTGTCGAAAGCCAATAGCGGAAGTAAAACAATATCAATTTCCTCAATTTCAGCTTGTTTAGCTTCATTTGGCTCAAGAATACCATGTGAATTCAATACAAGTTCAGTATTTTTTTCAAAGTAAAAATGAGTCATCGAATTATCATTAAAATTAGTTTTTGGAACAACTACTTTTCCTTTTTCCATAATTCTATCGATAAGCAGCCAGGTATCAATTTCGTTGTTTTTTTCGATAGGAATAAAACAATGAACGGTTTTGGATTCTAGTATAAAATTTTGTGATACAATATCGGATATTTTCAAACTTTCCAGCTTCACAAATTGAGAAGACAATGATTTTCTTTTGGTTAAATATTCTTTACGAATTTGTTTCTTATTCATTTTATCCAGATCTATTTATTTCAATGTAAATTTAATTGGTAGAGTATATTTCACTCTTACCTTCTTACCTCGGTTTTCTCCTGGAATCCATTTCGGCATAGAATTCAGCACTTTAATCGCCTCATCATCACAACCATAGCCAATTCCTCTTAACACAATCACCTTAGAAACACTTCCATCTAACCCTACAACAAACTGAGCATAAACAGTCCCTTCTACTCCATTTTTCTTAGCCTGTTTAGGATATTTTATCTGACTTGAAAGATATGACATTAAACTATCTACCCCTCCAACAAACTCTGGCATTAACTCAGTAAATTCATACACAGTCGAATCATTATCCAAAACAGGTTGAGATTCTAATTCCATAAGCCCCATTAATTCTGGCTCTACCACCTCGATTATTTCTGGTTCTACAATCATTACATCTCCCATAATGATAGTCTCAATCTCGCCTTTTCTGGGCTTGCAACTTGCCTTTTTCGTTTCAATTTTTCCAATTTTAACACTCTGTTTTTTAGGGATTGAATCTACCTCAACTTGGGAATTTGTGGTATCCACTGTGGGCAAAGTATCCACTTGAACGATTTCACCAAGAGTTAGATTCGTTCCAATTATTGAATTCGGTTTGCTTTGGCATGAAACCAAAGCTAAAGTAGCCATCGATAACAATAAAAAAGCTCTATTCCCCTTCTGTATTCTTGTACTTTCAACAATCGCCTGTAGTTCGGTGAAATGAAAATCAGTTTGACCACCTAAGATTCGGGCGCATGTGGATTTACTTTGATTTTGAATCAAATAAATTAGAATCTCGTCTCTGGTCATTTCAGTAAAATCTACAACCGATTTTACACACAATTCACAATGCCGAGATTTCACCCCAATTTTCATTTTACTCCAATCCTCTGAACAGGGCTCATTTATCTTAACTTTCATAATGCGTTTGTTTTTCATTCTGTACACCCCATTCATCAGAAGGTTCAATGAATGACACCAAACTTCGAGAAATATTGGTTAGAAAAAATATAAAACCAATAAAACCTGCAACTTGAAGCTCACAACCAGTTTTTACATCCCAGGCAACATTCCTGCTGAAGCCGCTTTCATTTCAGATTCATTTACTCTTTCAGCTTTCTCTAAAGCATCGTTGGTAGCGATCAAAACTAAATCTTCCAATTCTTCTTTGTCCAAATTAGCCAATTCCTCATTGATAGAAATAGCATTTACTTTTCTGTTCCCAGTCATTATTACCGATACTTTTCCATTACTCGCTTTTCCTTCCACAGTAATTGTGTCCAGTCTAGCTTTAGTTTCTTCTACTTTTTGTTGCATTTCCTGCAACTTTTTCATCATTCCGTTTCCTCCAAACATATTTCATTAATTAAAAATGGATAATTACCCATTATTTATACTTAACCAAAACTATCAATTATTCATTGTTAATTATCAACTACAAAGCAGGCAAAACCTTCGCCTTCACCTCTCCAAATCCAATTCTCACTCCATCTTTTTTAGAAAATCCTCTCATAATAACCGTATCATTATCATTGATAAATTTTCTTTCTGTCCCATCCTTCATCGGGATGGTTTTAGTTCCTTTCCAAGACAATTCCAACATAGAACCAAATTCACTTTCTTTTGGTCCAGAAATAGTTCCAGACCCCATACAATCTCCTGTTCTTATGTTACATCCATTTACCGAATGGTGAGCCAATTGCTGATTCATATTCCAATACATGTATTTGTAATTAGACTGAGAAACAGTCGTTTCCTCGCCTCCTTCTGGCTTTATGATTACCTCCAGATTAATATCTACGTGCTTATCGCCAGAATATTCCAAATAAGGCAAAACCTTTGGCTCCTGAACCGGACCAGCAGTTCGGAAAGGCTCTAAAGCGTCCAATGTAACTATCCAACAAGAAATATGCGAAGCAAAGTTTTTTCCTAAAAATGGGCCAAGCGGCACATATTCCCAACCTTGAATATCTCTTGCACTCCAATCGTTTAGCAATGCCATACCAAAAATGTATTCATCTGCTTCTTCAGTAGAAATGGATTCTCCCAATGGTTTTCCTTCGTAAGTAAAAAAGGCAGTTTCTAATTCAAAATCTAATAAATTACAATTTCCAAACACAGGAACCTCAACGGTAGGTGGTTTCTTTTGACCTTTTGGTCTATGAAAATCAACTCCCGAAGGCACTATAGAACTAGATCTTCCATGGTAACCTACAGGAATGTGTTTCCAGTTTGGCAACAAAGCATTATTTGGATCACGGAACAAACACCCAACATTGTAGGCATGTTGCTCACTAGAATAAAAATCCGTATAATCTCCAATTTGCATAGGCAATAACATCTCTACTTCACTTTGCAAGTACAAAACTTGCTCACAATGATGCTCATTTTTCTGTAATTCATCATTTTTTGCACTCAATAATTCAGAAATTCTATTTCTCAATTCTCTCGTTCCTTGCTTCCCGTGACGCATCATTTTATTAAGAATGTTGCAATCAAAATCTTCAATAGTAAACTGAAGTCTTGTCAAATACCCCAAAGAATGTAGTGCTTTTAAATCCAAAACTTTGTCTCCAATCGCAACTCCTACTCGCGCAGAATTTCCATTGTGAGTGAATATCCCAAACGGTAGGTTTTGAATAGGAAAATCAGAATTTGCAGGTACTTCTACCCACGATTTTAAAGCTGGATTGTTGGCTTTTATTGTCATAATTATTGAGTTCAAATTTTGAATAGTAAAAATACAAAACTGTACAGAGTAATAAAAGCTTATACCCCTATTTTCCAAATTCCTTTTTCCAAAAACGCTTCAATCGTTTGTCGATTTGCTTTGATAATCTAATTATTTGATAAAACATTCATGAGTTAGAAAAAAACTACAATTTGACTATTTTCTGAAAATAAGAACCTTTGCCATTTGTTACATTCAAAAAGTAAATAGCATTTTTTAGTTCAGATAAATCAAGAAAAACATTTGAATCACTTGTTTTTTCTTCGAGAACTACCTTTCCCTCAAAACTAATAATTCTAATAAACGAAGGACCATCTTCCTTTATATCTAATACCAAAGAATTATAAGTCGGATTAGGAAAAACAGTTACTTCTAAAGGCAAACTATGTTCATTCACACCCAACGTATTTATACTTTCAGATGGTTTTGAAGCCTCAGCTTGAACCAAATCTTTGGAAGATGTTTCTTGTAAAATAGCCAATGTAAAAATTCTGGATTCATCCCAAATTGAATTGATAGAAGAGGTAAACGTGTATACCAATGAATCTCCAATTGTGGCTGGTAAATTTAAAGACATACCCGAAGAAGAGGTCAACGATTTGCGAAATACATCGTAATGTTTTGTTTCGCCATTTCCTCCAGAATAAAAAACAGTATCCTCTGCCAAGGCAACAAAAAGAGACAAATTACCCAACGTATGAGCCCCTTCTGTTTTTAAAACAACAGTTGATTGTATAGAATCTAAACCAAAATTTTGCTGAACTATTCGGATACTAGCTGGCGCACTAAGCGACTGATACGGTGTAAATATTGAATTGCTAGAATAGTTTGCTCCTCCAGAAATCACATCTCCATTTATTACCAATCTTGGGGTTCCTCCATAAATCCCATAGTAATTTGTTCGTGCATCATTGTCCGTAGAATTTTGTTGATACAACTGACAACTACTGTATGGTGCGCTTGGGTGAACAGCCAGGTGTAATACTCCAGAATTATTGCTCAGATTATTATAAAATCCGGGATTACGAGAACCGCAAATACTACAGAATGAATTGGTAAAATGTTCTACCACAATTTTTTTTGCTACTTGCCCAAAAGATAATTGGCTTAGCATTAGACTTAGGAATAAAATTCCAGCTACATTTTTTTTCATAGGGATTGTTTTAATTATTAAATAAGAATTTTAGATAGTTCGCTTTCAATTTCTTTTAACGTCCTTCCTTTACAATCTTTACAAAAAAAAGCCATCTACTTTCGTAAATGGCTTTCAATAATTATTCT